>JAEEGL013063853.1_pt1 | contig 75116 bp, 68 predicted proteins | sample 9134231 | NCBI WGS metagenome assembly JAEEGL01 (sample SAMN16246548, study PRJNA631951) | gut metagenome | biome: gut microbiome; feature: rumen; material: fiber-attached | host: Bos | place: Iran: Karaj | collected 2018-10 | reverse complement strand
TCGTCGTTGTTTCCTGCGGTTCCGGTTTCTTTCCGGTAATATCATATTGATACTCTGCCGGCGTATGGTCTCTTGGAATCCACCCCATATATTCATCATAGACTTCACACCATGCATGTGCCATATCACTGGTAACTTCAGCGACACATTCCTCATTATCTTCATCAAAAACAAACGCATCTGCAGGAATTGCATATCCTTCCACATATCGGCACGGAACTCCCAAATCCCGATAAAGCAATGTTGCCGCACTGGCAAAATGAACACAAAAGCCTTGCTTCTGTTTCAAGAAAAAATCCACAAAGTCTTCACCGGAAGAATTAACTTCCGGTTTTCTTGTATAATTGAAATCTTCTGAAAAAGCTTCTTCAATATATTCTCTCAACGGGCGTCGATTCTTATCCTCTTTTATTTTTTTACGGACCTTCTCTGCCAGTTTCTTCAATTCTTTGGACTCCTTTGGATAATCCAGATAGTTTTTTTGAACAAAATTTGCATAATGATTCCTATGAGCCCAAACAGCCCATTCATTAATAACTTCTTTAATTTCGTCCTGACCAAATTCCTCCGCAACCTCATAATCTGAAGTATCTCCAACGATTTCCAACTGGTTATGGTCAACAGTGTCCTTAGAAAAAGCTTCCGCATCAAAGCGTGAATAACATTCATAATAGCATGCCTCATTTTTCCCTTCCGTCGGGAACAATTCACCATTAATTCCATATTCATCTGTCATATCATAAGTCGTTCTTCCGTAAGGAATTAATGGTAGTGTATCTTTCTGATTCTTATCGAAAATCGTCATTATATCTTCTCTCGGATAGATACTTTCACCGTTGTATACAATGTAATCAAGCATTCCCTCTCCTAGCAGAGTTTCTATGGTCGACAACACATCGGCACTTTGGTTGTTGATTCGATGAAGAATTGAGGCATTCGTTTCACCACTAATGATCTGACCAGCATCCTTCGTATATAATTTACTAAGTGTATACAATTCCTTTTTTCCACGGGAATCTATGGTATCCCATTTTTCTGAGGAATACCGGGACGCAACATAGGATTTCAGAAAAACAGTTCTTCTGGGTCTTGTTCCCACAACTACTTTTGCTACCTTCTCATGGGTCGGGTTGAATTTCTTCAAGCCTTCCAACTCTCCTTTTCCAATGCCATCCGTAGCGAAATTACCACCTTGCAGTTCGTCCACCAATGAATTCATATCCATATTTTCCAAGTCTTTTACAAGCCTACGCACCCTTTGATACTGCGGTTCACTTTTGTAATCCTGCAGAAATGTTCCATTATAGTAGGTTGTCACTCCAAGGATTGCCAAAATCAGTCCGGCAATCAATTCACTTCGAATCAGCATCCTGGCCTGTTCGCTATAGCGACATACAGAAAGCATCACGATTGCAGCCGCTGTAACTGCCACACATTCTTTTGTCGGAAAATGATTGGTGGAATCACACAACACAAAAGGAACCAGGTAAAGGGCTACTATAACAATAAATCCTTTCTTCTTTTCCATTATTACTGTAAAGAGAACCGTTATACAACAAATTCCCGGAATAACAATCCAAAAGAGTTCTTCCACTGATTTCATCAGTTCAATTGTTTCCAAATAATCTTCAGAAAATAAAATATTATTATAGCCATCAATACAATATAAAATTCCGTCTTCCACTTCCTGAAGACCCCAATACAAAAATGCAATAATTCCCAAAACCACAGCAGCAATTCTTGCAATCAGCAGCGTCTTTTTCCGTACTTTTCCCGCCAGAAAAGATTTTCCGGAAAACAAAAAATAACTGAGTGCTACAACAAAGGGTGCTACAATCATTGTTTCTGTGGTCCAGACCTCCGCACGAATGGATAGCGCTACGGAATATAAAAAGAGTATTTCTGCAATCCATAAAACCATAATCCGTGCAAAATCCAGTAATATGCTATTGTATTTTATTTTTTTCTTTTCTATATAAAAACCTGACATATTCTATTCTCTTTCTAAACAGAAAAGGCTAATTGTTTCCAGTCAATTTTTCCTTTTTTCATTGGAACTTGATACGGTTCATGATTTACAGTGATTTCTCCGTTCAGTGAAACGGTTATAACCGTACTGAAGTATACCCCTCGGAATGCATCCTGATAAATCATTTCCAATTCATTTCCCTGATATGGTTCTACCGTTCCTAACAGGTTCATCAATTCATATACATTCTTTTCTTTGCTGATTTTTTTCTTGCGAACCTTTAAACGCTCTTTCTCATACCAAGCCACCGTATGCACACATTCCTGTTCAAACAACGACAATGAAATCGATGAAACAATTTCCAACGCCTCTAAATAAGCTCTGTTCTTTTCCCTTTTCTTCCCTTTCGATTTTCCTGTATCAATCCAAATCAGTACGGTACTACCCAATGTTTTTCCATAATCTTTAACATAAAGTTCGTTCATCTTTGCAGACAGTTTCCAATGAATATCCCTAACTGAATCCTCTTCTTTGTATTCCCGAACCTGAAAAATTTCAGATACATCATCTCCGCTTTCCTTATCGGAATATTCTTCTGCATCCGCAATAAATTCCCGAGTCTTCTTTGTCACTTCAAGAGGCAACAAATGTGCCTTTGGAAGAATTGTAACACTCATTTTTTGACGGACACGCTTCTTCATTCCAATAATACAAAACAAATCATATACCTTAATGTTTTTTAGTGTAACCGTCATCACCCCACAATGCAGTGCACTAATAGGTACCAGAATTGTCTTTACTTTTCCCCGTGGAATCACTTCCTCTACAGAAAACCTTTTTCGGTCTCCTACCATGGGATTTTCCGCTTTGAAATTGAATCGAATTTTTTGACGGAATAATCGGGAGCGATTTTCTACTACAACCTGCACCGGGACTGATTGTTCCCGTTCCACTGCAAAGTGGTTGTCTTTCACCGTTACTTTTACCCGGAATTTTTCCACCAGGCAGAAGAGAACTGCTAAAACAAAATATGCTCCTTCCAATAACAACAAAAACCCAACACTTTCTTCATCATAAACAAAGTACATATAGAGTGTTCCAAGAAATGCTATTAAAAAAATAATTGTCTGTTTTATCATTTCTTTACTTCTTTCTAATCACCGGAGTTTCCACACTGGAAACAATCTGATCTAATACCTGATTAATGGTAACATTGCCAACCTTTGCCTTTAATGTCAGCTGTACACGATGACGGGCAACAGGGAAAAAGACGTCCAATACATCCTGTGGAATTACATAAGCTCTTCCATTCATCCATGCACGGGCACGGCTCATGGAAGCTAACGCAACAGTACCTCTCGGGCTGATTCCTGCTGTAAGCATTTCATGATTTCTTGTTGCTTCCGCAAGCTTTGCAATAAAGGTCAGCACCTCGTCTTTCATAAATACCTGTCGTGCTTCTTCCTGCATTGCCAAAATATCTTCTGTTTTTGTTATCTCATGAACCTGTTCTGTTAAAGTTCCATTTTGTCTTCTTTTCAGAATCTCCGCTTCTTCTTCTACTGTAGGATATCCCACATTCATACAAATCATAAAACGGTCCAACTGGGATTCCGGTAACAACTGTGTTCCTGCAGAACCTTCCGGGTTCTGTGTTGCCATAACGATAAACGGTTCTCCCGGCACTCTGGAAACACCATCCACAGTGATTTTTCTTTCTTCCATAACTTCCAGCAACGCTGACTGTGTCTTCGGTGATGTTCGGTTAATTTCATCCGCCAAAAACAGATTACACATTAACAGCCCCGGCTGGTAAACAAACTGTCCACTTTCCTTTTGATACATCGAAAAACCTGTCAAATCCGACGGCATAATATCCGGCGTAAACTGAACACGTTTCTCCTCGATTCCCATAGCTTTGGAAAAAGCCACCGCCATCGTTGTCTTTCCAACTCCCGGTACATCTTCCACCAAAATATGACCATTTGCCACAATGGCAGTCATAACCAATTCGATAATATCCTCTTTTCCAACAACTGCTTTTTTCACTTCGTTGATTACTGCATTTGCTTTTCCATATAATCCTGTCATAATCCCTCTCATTCTAAAAAAAGCCCACCTGATAATCCAAGTGGGCTTAACATTTTTATTTTCTTTTTTCCCGACTAAGTTTTTATTTCACCTCATAAATCCATCCTTCAGGAGCTTCAATTCTTCCCATCTGGATGCCCGTTAATGTATCATACAACTTCTTGATTGTTGGTCCCATTTCATCCATTCCGCTTGGGAAACAGATTTCTTCACCGTGGTTGTAAATCTTTCCAACCGGTGAAATAACTGCTGCTGTACCACAAAGGCCACATTCAGCAAAATCTTTTACTTCATCGAACAACACTTCTCTATGCTCAACTTCCATTCCGAGATAATGTTCTGCAACATACATAATAGAACGTCTTGTAATAGAAGGTAAAATACTATCTGACTTCGGTGTAACTAACTTTCCGTCTTTTGTGATAAAGATGAAGTTTGCTCCACCTGTTTCTTCAACTTTTGTTCTAGTTGCAGCGTCTAAATACATATTTTCTGCGTATCCTTCTTCATGTGCCTTTACAATTGGGTAAAGACTCATAGCGTAGTTTAATCCGGCTTTAATATGTCCTGTACCGTGTGGTGCTGCTCTGTCGAAATCACTCACCTTGATTACGATTGGCTTTGCGCCCCCCTTAAAGTAAGGTCCAACTGGTGTAACAAATACTCTGAACTGATATTCATCAGCAGGCTTTACACCAATAACCGGCGAACTACCGAACATGTATGGTCTGATATATAATGTGGCACCGGAGCCATATGGTGGTACGATGTCTAAATTTGCCTTAACAGTTTCAGCAACAGCTTCCACAAATTTATCTTCCGGGTAAACCGGCATTTCCAGTCTTTCACAGGAATCTTTCATTCTTGTTGCATTTAAATCCGGGCGGAAAATTACGACACGTCCGTCTTCAGTAGTATATGCTTTCATCCCTTCAAAACAAGTCTGTGCGTACTGTAATACGCCTGCACATTCACTGATTACTACTTTGTCGTCTGAAGTCAAACATCCTTCATCCCATGCTCCGTCTTTGTAATTTGAAACAAATCTCTGATCTGATGAAATATATCCGAAACCAAGGTTTGCCCAATCGATATTTTTCTTATCCATCTTCTATTTCCTCCGTGCTGTATTAATAATTTAGTATAGGGGAAATCCCTGTGGACTTCCCCGCATTGTTTTAAATATACTACTATTTTATTAGTCGGTCAATAATGGAATCCGCATTATTTTTCAAAATGAGTCCATCCGGAATCATATGCCGGATCCGGGAAACTGTATTCTCCCATGGCAAAATTCAGTTCATCGTTAATACATAACATATTAATCGACTCATCAGTTATATTCACCGGTGGCTCAAGGGCTCCGGTTACAAAAACCTGCTCCGGTCTTACATCATAAGCAATGATTTCATATCCCTGAAGATTTTTCGGAACGGAAACAGACCAAATATTGTCTTTTACATGCTCACATTTCGTCTTTTCATCATTCCAGTCCCACAAAACAGTCTCTTCCTCTTCCAGCATAACATTGACCTGAACATTTTCCGCCTTCCACTTTTCAGGGACTTTGATATAAATTGTTCTTGCATCCTTTAAAACATCTTGCTGACCGTTTTCCTGCACACCCACGCTTCTTTGCATTGTCACATAGGCGATATTGGCAAGATTTTGTTCTTTCAAAAACTTCATGGTGTTTTTGTAGGTTGCATCTGCAATCCAATGAACTGTGATTACCGATCCCTCTTCATCAACGTACTGCAGTCCAATGTCATAGACGTTTTTCTCAGCCTCAATCTCTGTAAGTTCTCCGTCATCATCGTAAGAATACTCAACATCTTTTACGAGACCTACCTCGTTGTAATCCTTTTGCAGAGCAGCAACCAGTTGTTTCAATTCTTTGTCGTTCATATCGATATATTCCTCGTCCCAACGTTTGCCATTTTTCTGATTGATTACAATTTCATTGGTTATAAACCGAATTGGAATGGAATGCATCTTTTCTCTGCTTACACTTGCCATATATTTCGATATTGCTTCGCTGGATACGTGGTCTTCGTAGCTCAGATTATATTCTCTTACCACGGTATCACCGTTTTTCAATCGATAGGTAATTTTATAGTATCCTGATGCAATCGTATCATCGTTACCATCATCACCATAGGTTCGATCCATCTGTTCCACATTATAGTTATATCCTAACGGACAATACATCACATTGTGATATTTACTCTCCGTCATAGAATTTACAATTTCCCGGTGAAACTCTGTGGCAAATTGAATCATTTTCTCGTCTTTACTGAATTCCTGCAGAATGTTCACATTGGACACATAAAACTCCGTCATACCGTTTTGTACACACACGGATTCAATTTCATCGTTTTTCGGAACATATTCATCATATCCAAAACCACCGGTTGTAATACAAAACAAAAATACGGTTGCTACCACAAACACACCACCACATAATTTCAGACTTTTCACATAACCGGATAATCCTTTATTGAATATTAAGTGCAACAGAATATTAGTTGCCATAATTCCAATGAAGAGTCCGATAAAGAACCATATGTAAGTTGATTTGAAACTTGGTGCTTGTAAACCGATATTTGATAATACCCAACCAACACCAAAACCTGCCGCAAAACAGGCAATAAACTTGATGGTATTGGAAAGAACCGAGAAGGTAAATGCATTCTGGGCAGTTTCTGCCTTTCTCTTTTTGCATAAGAAATAGCAGCCTGTTAATACCACGGCACTCAGCAGGATCCACCAAAAGATGTGAATTCCTTTGCAATCTCCGTAAGCTCCGGTATAAGGTGCCACCAACGGCGTAAAGAAGGTATAAACACTTGCTTCAATCTTTGGGTCTCCCAATCCCGGCAACACAACCGTCGGATAAATTCCACAGATTCCGATACAAATCGGATAAGCCGCATTCAGTGCCAGATAAGTAATAATCATATCGGCTACGGTTCCGCTACAAAGAGAAATAAAAGCAATGATTGTAATATTTCCCACAATGGCAAGCATTGCAAGAAGTAAGCTTTCCATATAAACGCCACATCCCTCATAGGTGAGAGATAAACCACTTCCTAAAGCACCAACAATCAACATCGGTACCACAGACATGGTGACAACAGCTAAATATCTTGTAAAAAACATGGTTCTTCTACTCACTGGAAGACTTCCGAAAAAGTCTACACAGCGCTTATTGTGCATATAGGAAAAGCACACAAAAGAACTGACTGTTGACATTGCAATGGCAACAAAAATAAACAAAATCATAATTTCAGGGGCATCATCCATTTCTCTTCGATACTCTGCCATACTTTTCATGGCAATCATGCAGAACACCTGAATCACCGGAAGTGAAAGGAATAAAAATACCCAATAAGCGATGGAAATCGGAAGATATTTTTTTAACGTCCAAAAATAAATCGCTTTGGCCTTTTGCATATTAGTGCTTTCCATATCCTACGTCCTCCATTTCCTTAATAAATACTTCTTCTAAAGTGGATGGCAATACCTGAAGGAAGGATGGCTCAAACCGGTTGATTTGCTCCAGCGCTTCATCCAAATCACCTCGAATCATTACATTAAAATAATTGCCCACTCTGCTGTGAATTTCCACATCCAAGCCTTCAAAAATATCTCCTTCCGGCATTTCATTGAAGGCAAGCTGTACTTTGTTAATCTGATTTTTCAATTCATCGGTATCATCGTTCGTAACCATTTCACCTTTGTGAAGTAAGACGATCTTGTCACAGATATCGTCAATTTCTCTCAGGTTATGAGATGCAATAATGCAGGTCATTCCACGATCTGACACATCTTCAATCAACAGTTTCTTCAGATTCTTTCGAATGACCGGATCCAGTCCGTCAAAAATTTCATCTAAGAACAAATATTTTGGTCTCGCCGCAAAAGCCAGAATCAAAGATGCCTGACGCTGCATTCCCTTACTCATGTTGACAATTTTTTTATCGGTCTCAATCGGGAAGATTTTGCACAGTTCCCGAAACCGTTCTTCACTCCACTCCGGATAAACATTTCGAATTAACATGGCAAGATTTTCCACCGTACTGTCATTAAAGAACCATGGATAGTCCGGAATGTAATAGCATTTTTCCTTAACCTTTTCATTATCGAAAGATTCTTCTTCATCAATGTATACACAGCCGCCATCCGGTTCATAAACTCCTGATATAGTACGAAGTAATGTGCTCTTTCCACTTCCGTTACTTCCTGCCAATCCAAAAATTGCACCTTCTGCAATATCACAACTTAATTGATTTAACGCCACGGTTTCATCGAACCGCTTTGTCAGATTATCTATCTTTATCATTATTCTGCCTCCTCGTAAATCTGTCTGACAATTTCCAGAACTTCTTCCTTCAGCACCCCATGCTTATATGCCTGTTCCACTGATTTTTTCAAATCCTGTTCCACCTGTATTTTCGCCGCTTCCTTCTGTCCCAGTTGATCTGAAATGAAGCTGCCACGTCCCACAGTGGAATATATATAACCGTCTGCTTCCAGCATTTTATACGCCTTGGATACGGTGTTGGGATTAATCCCCAATTCCGCAGCCAGGGTTCTTACCGGAGGTAGTTTTGTATTGCTTTTTAACACACCCAGAGAAACCAGTCTCACCACATCATCATAGAGCTGTTGGTATACCGGGGTTCTGGATTGAAAATTAACCGTAAGCATATTGTTTCCCTTTTCCTTTCTTACCACATTTCAAGAAATTCTTCTTCTGTAATAATTGGAATGCCTAACTCTTTCGCTTTCTTGTTTTTTGATGAACCGGAGGTTGCATCATTGTTAATCAGGTAATTTGTTTTTGATGTAACGGAACCTGTCACTTTTCCGCCTCGTTTTTCAATATAATCTTTTACTGCATTTCTGTTCAGGAACTGATAAACACTTCCCGTTACAACAAAGGTAAGACCTTCCATATTCTGTTCTTCCTTTGGTGCTTCCTGCGCTTCAATTTCAACTTCGTTCAAAAGATGATTCAATTTTTCCACATTGGCATTGTTTGCAAAATATTCACAGAATTTTTCAGCCATAACAGCACCGATTCCATCAATTTGCGTTAGCTGCTCCGGTGTTGCTGCCATAATCTGTTCCACATCATAGTCAAAGGCTTTACAAATGAGTTTTGCATTGGCTACACCGATATTCGGAATTCCCAAGCTGTAAATCAAGGAATGTAATTCAACCTTTCTTGACTTTTCCAATGCCTTTTGAAGTTTCTCAAAGGATTTTTCTCCAAAGCCCGGTGTGGTAATAATTTCCTCATAGTATCGATCCAGATGGTATAAATCCGCAAATTCGTGAATGTATCCTTTTTCAATAAACTTCTCCAGGGTTTCTTCCGATAACCCTTCAATATTCATTCCGTCTCTGGATACAAACAAAGAATACAGTTTCACATGTTTTGCCGGACATTCTTCATTCGGACAATAAAGTGTTTTGACTCCGTTGTCATTTCGAATAACTGTCTTTCCGCCACATGCCGGACAGGTTTCCGGCGGCATTTCCATTCCGCTTTTCGTCAGATTTTCAGAAATCTGCGGAATAATCATATTGGCTTTATAAACTTTAATTGTATCTCCGATTCCCAGTTCCAATTCTTCTACGATACTGACGTTGTGAACACTGGCACGACTGACCGTAGTTCCTTCCAGTTCTACCGGTTCAAAGATTGCCACCGGATTAATCAACCCGGTTCGGCTTGGACTCCATTCAATTTCTTTTAAGGTTGTTTCCGCCTGTTCATCTTCCCATTTAAAAGCAATTCCGTTTCGTGGGAATTTTGCGGTTCTTCCTAAAGAAAGTCCGTAAGCGATGTCATCAAACATCAATACCAATCCATCCGAAGGGTAATCATAGTTTTTTACTTTCTCACCATAATAGGCTACTGTTTCCTCCATAGTTTCGGCATGAACTGCTTTTGCTTCTACAGTCTCAAATCCCTGTTGTTGTAACCACTCCAGTTGTTTTTCAATCGAGTTGTCAAATGCCACATCCTCTGCCGAAATCAAAGCAAAGGCAATGAAATTCACATTTCTTTTTGCGGTAATTTCGCTGTTTAACTGTCGTACAGAACCGGAGCAAAGATTTCTTGGATTTTTGTACTTTGCATCCACATCTTCAATTTCTGCGTTGATCATTTCAAAATCAGAATACTTAATAATTGCCTCTCCGCGAAGCACCAGTTCTCCTTGATGTGGAATAGAAATCGGTACATTTTTAAAAGTTTTCGCATTGGCAGTAATTACTTCTCCCACCTGACCGTTTCCACGGGTTACGGCTCTTTGAAGGCTACCGTTTTGGTATGTCAAAACAACCGTCAAACCATCCAGTTTCCAAGACAGCATTCCCTTCTTATCTCCCAGAAAACTTTTCAGTGCTTCCACTTCTTTTGTTTTATCTAAAGACAGCATTGGCTGTTCATGCTGGATTTTTGGCAATTCACTGACCACTTCATACCCTACATTCACTGTCGGGCTGTTAGAAAGCACCATTCCGGTTTCCTTCTCCAAGCTTTCCAATTCATCATACAGTCGGTCATATTCAAAATTGCTCATAATTTCCTCTGCATCCTGATAATATGCCTTGGACGCTTTGTTCAGCAATTCCACCAATTCCTTAATTCTCTCTGATTTATCCATAAAAACCTCTCTGATTTAATCTTTCATTAATTCTTCATATTCCCGGTCTGTCACGTCCCGATAGGTTCCCTTTTGCAGGTTCCCCAATTCAATGTTCATAATACGTATTCTTTTCAGTTTCTGTACTTTATATCCCAGAGCCTCACACATTCTTCGAATCTGTCGGTTCAGTCCTTGAGTTAAAATAATCTTAAAGGTATGTCTTGAAATTTGTTCCACCTGACACGGTCTTGTCCGCTGATCCAAAATATATACGCCCCGGGACATTTCTCTTAGAAAGTCTTTCGTAATTGGTTTGTCTACCGTTACCACATATTCTTTTTCATGATAGTTGGCCGCTTTCGAAATACGGTTTACCAGACTTCCATCGTTTGTCAGTAAAATCAATCCCTGGGAATTTTTGTCCAATCTTCCAATAGGATAAATCCGTTTCGGATATCCGATATATCGAATGATATTATCCGGATTTTTCAAATCCGAAGTACATTCAATGCCTACCGGCTTGTTGAAAGCAATTAAAATTCTTTCCTCTTCTCTGGACACCCGCTGGCCGTTTACAAGAATTTCATCTGTAATTTTAATCTTCTGCCCCATGACTGCCGGAGCTCCGTTTACAAGAATTTTCCCCTGTTCCACCAGACGATCCGCCTCTCTTCTGGAGCAAACTCCGGCGTCACTGAGATACTTGTTAATTCGAATTTCTTCATGGTCTTCAATTTGTTTTTTGAACTTGTTTTCTTTCATATTTTTTCCAATAAAGATGGTGCCGGAAATCCGACACCACCATATTCTTTCCTATTCTTTTTTGGTAGCAGCTTTCTTTTCCAAACTTAAAAGGAACTTATCCAAGTTTTCATCCTTTGTTCTTGCTGCCTCATGCTCTTCGTTGACGTCACTGAATAATGCCTGTACATCTTTATCTGCTGAAATCTGTTCAATGTATTCTTTTACGTCATCCGGAATTTTGTTTTTAATGTAAACATTGTTTGTTTCACCCTGACGCATTACATAGAATACTGTGATATTCGGATCTGCAGTCGAAATATTTTTGTAAGTTACCTGATAGTATGCATAAACGATATAAGTATCATCATATGGACCATCCTTTGTGTAACACTCTACATCCGAATAGCTTTTCACATATTCACGACGCTTAATGTTATTCAGGTCATCCAAATCCACAACACATTCACGAATGGTATTCATTCGTTTTTCGTCATCTGCAATCAGATATGCTGACAAATAGTTCTGTACCAATTCAGTGATTTCAGGATATTTATCATCTACTAACGGGGAAGATGTGTATGCCTTTGTCGTATCCTCTTCTTTACTTGTTAATGGACTTCCTTTAAACATCTTTACAACGATAACCACAACAGCTACCAGTAATAATGCTAAAACGGAAAATGCAATAATACGGTCAAGTCGTATTCTCTTCTTTGGCTTTCGATTTTGATTGACTGTTCTTCGAGGTCTGTGGATTTCCTCAACTTCTCTGAGCATCTCCTCAATCTCGGAACTTGTTAACTTCTTTTCTTCAGTATCCACTTTTGAAAATCTCCTTAAAACACAATATTAAGGACATCATAACAAAAAAACCCTGAAAATTCAACTTTTGCTCTTCTTAATAGGGCAATATGGTTTATTTAATTGTTGCTTTTTATTTTTTTGTAATGTAAAATACAAGAATGCACCCGTAGTATAACGGATAGAACGCCGCCCTCCGGAGGCGGTAATGCAGGTTCGATTCCTGTCGGGTGCACTTTAATTAATTCCGAATTTCTTGCAAAAAGAGTTCGGAATTTTTTAGTTTTCCTCACCGGGATATACTATTTTCTCCAGGTCCCGTCTGTATATATAAACATGATCGGATAAAATTTCCACCGGATCCAAATCTTCTTTGTTTACCTGACGAATCATTCGGTCCAGCCACTCCATATCCCAATCTGTCCCAAGAACTAAAATCACCTCATGGATGGAACTTGGAATAATGCAAAGGTCACTTTGATGTTCTTCCGCAAACTGTTTCAAAGCTCCCGGATAGGTAATGCATGCAGCACCGTTTAATCGGTGGCTGTTAGACATTACATACATTTCCATATTCTTTTCTGCTTTCAGTTCTTTCACTTCTTCCTTGATTACCTGTTCCACCTGGGAAATATCATAGTTTCCGTAGAAGCTGTCTTCTTCTACCATTCCCTCTTCCTGATCTTCGTAGGTCGCCTTTATATCCTTTAGAATCATATCAGAGATTACATCTTCCATATTTCGTATCCACACCGGGTATTTCTTCCAGGTGTTTTTTAATGCACATTCTCTGATTTCCTCTGCGGTTTTCCCCCATGCGTCCACATTAAAATGATGGATTAACACAGAGGTGACTCCGTCATCCTGACTATCCAGACAAATAAAAAATACGATTGCCAGGTCCAGAAACCGATAATGAGGAACGTCTGCCAAAAGGCTTCGATTCATTTCATAGTTAATCAAACGATAAAAAATTTTATCTTGTACTGTTTCAAAATCCGATAATTGTTCCAAACTAATATTCTCTCGAAATGCTTTTAAACTTTCTTCATAAATCTGAAAAATTTCATTACAGATACTTTCTACGCTCCGCCCTTTTTTGAACTCGTTATAGTATTGTTTCAAATAAATGGACGGTGTCGCATTTTCATTTTTCCGGAGAATGCTGACAGCCTTCATCCGCACGCCGTTATTCTTCAACACATTTCGAATGACGACTGTCCCCTCTCCTATTTTTTCCGTCACAATCGTTGTTAAGTTCTTTTGAACTTCTTCTGTAAAGCTCTCGTATTTCATATCGTTTTTCATCACTTCAAATACAAGAAGTTCACACATAGATACAGTTAACACACTCAATTATAATGTGACTTTCATCATCCTGCAAGTATTATTTGTTTCTAATCGCATCAATTGGTTTCTTTCTGGCAATTCTCCATACCGGAATGAAACTTGAAATTAATGCCACTCCAATACTTACTGCCAACAGCAACAGGATTTGTCTGAGACCATAATTTAAAATTGTAATCAGTACTCCGGTGCTTAGACGCATGTAGTAATTTAAGAAATGTACGCCGATACCCGTTGCAATGCATGCCAGAAGGAAATTAACAAGAGCAATAATCATACTTTCCGCAGCAAAGATTTTAAACACATCACTGCTTCTTGCACCAATAGCTCTTAAGATTCCAATTTCCTGTTTCTTATAAGAAACACTGGTTGCAATAAAGTTTGCTAACATCAGTGCAGCAAATAATGCAAATCCCAAACCAATATATAAGAATACTTTCGATACCGCCTTCAATACCGCATCAATGGTATTTAGTTCCAATGTAACCGAATTTCTCATTTCATATTCCAGTTCCAGATTTTTCTGATGTTTCTGCACCTTAGAACAATAATCCACAATATTGCGGATATCTTTTTTATCCTTAGGCATTGGGGCAACCACATATTCATAAGTTCCCTTTAACAATTCCCATTCCGGTTTATAAGTCTTGTCTGAAATTACTGTGACATCCTTATAAATCGGATATTTTTCAACATCAATTATTCCAACAACTTTCATTTCTTTTTCTTTTCCGTTGGAATACTCATACTGATTTACAGCAATACCATCCTGATTTTTTGCTGCTTCAATGAGTTCTTTTACTCCATCTTTCGGTTCTTCTATACACAGATCTGAGGAAAGAATGATTTCATCTTCTTTCAATTCTTTCTTCTCACCGTCAACCCAGGAAACAACTGAGGCGTCAATCTGATTCATTTTCGCCACACGCTCTGCACAACTACCGAAATTTTCCGTGGAGATGTCGAAATCTACCCCAACAGCTTTTCCAAGTTCCATCCCATTCTGACGCATTTCATTCATCTTTTCTTCAGAAACAACCAATGCTCCTGCCAGACTGTATCCTTTAATTTCCGATAATTCATATCCCAAAGCATATACTGCCAATTTTTCTGCCATGGTTGCATTAGGGATTTCTTTTCCCACCATTTCGTAACGTCCTAAATCTATGTGATTGTTATATATTCCGGAAACCTTATAGACCGCATCTCCCACATGGAGTTCTTTGCCCAGCATATCGTTATAGGATGTAATCTTTTCCCCTTTCTGTCCCGGTTCCTTACAATAACCTGCCTTTTTAAAACTTTCAAAACAGTAAGATGAAATTGCCACTTCATTCTTTTCTTTCGGAAGAGTTCCGGCCACAAATTCATAGCCGTAATTTTTCAAATCTTCCAACTGTAAATTTACAAATCCGGAATAGTAAGTACAGTATGCACTGTCTTCATCTGTTTCGGAAAGGGCATCACCGTCCGCAATATTGGAAATCATCCAATCAATATCCGGAACATATACTCCTTTAAATTTCATTTTATTTTCTTTGGAAATCTTTTTTACATCTTTATCGGTGAAATTTCCATAAGATGAATAATAGCCGTTTCCATTGTCTTCAGCTTTCTTCGTAAAGGACACGTAACTCACCTTGGAATCCACCAGTGATTCCGTGCATGTTTTGGCATTGTCGTAGCTTCCAAATGTATCTGCCAAGGCAAACAATGAAAAGGCCACAAAGGATAACAGAATCGTAATAGTCAGTCGAATCTTTTTATGCTTCAGACCGCTGGCACCGATTTTTACCGCATTCATCAACGGCAATCTTGATTTAATCAGTTTAAAGGTTCGGTCATGATGAACAATGCTGTTCTGATCGGTTTCCGTAAATCCGCCCTGCTTCTTCCCCTTCAGAAAAGCTTTTACTTTTTCTTTTCTTCCGCTTAAGAATTCATTGATTAAAATCCGGTCTTCTTCTGTCAACTGATAGCCTTCAGAAAATACAATACTGTCCTGTTCAAATTCCATGCCGCTTTCAGGCAATTCCACCGACTCCTGACTTCTTTCCACATCACGGATTACTTCTCCGTCTGCCAGTTCGATAATTCTGTCACCGTACTTCTCCGCAAATTCTCTATCATGAGAAACAACAATGACAAGCTTTTCCTTGGACAATTTTTTTAAAGTCTCCAGCACCTGAGTTCCCGTATTGGAATCCAACGCTCCGGTCGGCTCATCCGCCATAATAATCTGGGGTTTCTTAACCAAAGCTCTGGCAATTGCCACACGCTGCTTCTGTCCTCCTGATAATTCATTTGGTTTTCTTCCACCAAGTCCCTCTAGGTCCACCGTTTTAAGTATTTCATTGATTTCATCATTTTCAGCTTTTCTACCCTGTAATTCAATTGCCAGTGCAATATTGGCACCGACTGTAAATTCTTCTAATACATTATATTCCTGGAAAATGAAACCAACGTAAGTATTTCGGTAGGAATCAAATTCACTCTGTCGAAAAGTCTTGGAGGAAACACCCTTAATCAATATTTCTCCATCATCATATTGGTCCAAGCCTCCCAGAAGATTTAACAATGTGGATTTACCACTTCCTGATTTTCCTAACAGGAAAACCATTCCCTTTTCCGGGAACTTCAAATTTACACCCTTTAATGCTTCGACCGCTACACCTTTTTTCGGTTTATACGTCTTTTTTAAGTCTTTTACTTCTAACATTTTTACTCCCTCATCTATATCCGTATTGTACTATGTCAATTAGTACAATACAATAGTACAATTAATACAATTATTTGTCAAGAAAAAAGATGAGAATTTTTTCAAATCCTCATCTTCTGTATTTTTACTTATTATTCTGACGACGAATATTGTCTCTCTTACGTAATGTCGGATCCAGAATCTTTTTACGAATTCTCAAGTTTTCCGGTGTAATTTCCAATAACTCGTCTGTATCAATAAATTCCAAAGCCTGTTCCAGACTCAATACCTTTTTCGGCACTAAACGAAGTGCTTCATCGGAGCTGGATGTTCTGGTATTGGATAAATGTTTCGTCTTACAAACATTGATTTCGATGTCTTCTGCACGTCCGGTCTGTCCCACTACCATTCCGGAATAAACTTTTTCTCCCGGTCCGATAAACAGTGTTCCACGTTCCTGTGCATTATATAAACCATAGGTAATTGCTTCCCCTGCTTCGAAAGCAATCAACGATCCCTGTTTACGATACTGGATTTCTCCCTTGAATGGGCCGTAGTCGTCAAACACGGTATTCATAATTCCGTTTCCTTTTGTATCCGTCATAAACTGACCTCTGTAGCCAATCAGTCCACGGGAAGGAATTGCAAATTCCAAACGGGTATATCCACCCTGTGTCGGAGCCATTCCCTGAAGTTCTCCCTTACGGTTGCTGAGTTTTTCGATGATTGCTCCGGAGAATTCATCCGGTACATCAATATAACAGATTTCCATCGGCTCCAGTTTTTTACCGCGTTCATCGGTGTGGTAAATAACTTCAGCCTTACTTACTGCAAATTCGTAGCCTTCACGTCTCATATTTTCAATCAATACGGATAAGTGAAGTTCTCCACGGCCGGATACTTTGAAAGCATCCATTTCTTCTGTTTCTTCAACACGTAAACTAACGTCAGTATTTAATTCTCTGAAAAGTCTGTCACGAAGATGACGGGAAGTTACAAATTTACCTTCCTGTCCTGCCAACGGACTATCATTTACCATGAAGTTCATGGAAATTGTCGGCTCTGAAATCTTCTGGAAAGGAATCGGCTTTGGATCATCCAAGGAGCAAAGGGTATCACCAATATGCACATCTGCAATACCGGAAACCGCTACGATTGCTCCAACAGTAGCTTCATTGACTTCCACTTTGTTCAAACCGTCAAACTCGTATAACTTACTGATTTTTACCTTCTTTTTCTTATCCGGTTCATGGTAGTTCATCAGCATTACATCCTGATTCACTCTCAAAGTACCGTTATCAATCTTTCCGACACCGATACGTCCCACATACTCATTGTAGTCAATCGTACTGATTAACACCTGTGGATCAGTATCCGGATCCCCTTCCGGTGCAGGAATATAATCAATAATTGTTTCAAACAGATCTTTCATATCTGTTGTTTCCTTATCAATATCCGCAGAAGCGAAACCGTTCTTTGCAGACGCGAAAATAAACGGACAGTCTAACTGTTCTTCATTGGCATCCAATTCAATAAACAGTTCCAATACTTCATCAATGACTTCTTCTGCTCTGGCTTCCGGTCTGTCGATTTTGTTGATACAAACAATAACAGGAAGTTCCAGTTCCAAGGCTTTCTTTAAAACGAAACGTGTCTGAGGCATTGCCCCTTCAAAAGCATCTACCACAAGAACAACACCGTTAACCATTTTCAAAACTCGTTCTACTTCACCACCGAAATCCGCATGTCCCGGTGTATCAATAATATTAATCTTTGTATTTTTATAAGTTACCGCTGTGTTCTTTGAAAGAATGGTAATTCCACGTTCTCTTTCCAAATCATTGGAATCCATTACACGTTCTGCTACTTCCTGATTTTCACGAAATACGCCGCTCTGCTTTAACAGTTCGTCTACCAATGTAGTTTTACCGTGGTCAACGTGGGCAATAATTGCAATATTTCTAATATCCTCTCGCTTCATTTCTCCTCCTCAGTTCACCTTTGTGAACACACTATCTTCTTATATACTCTATCTCTGTTTTTCTCAATTAGCCTTGCCTATTTTATCACATTATAAAAAACTTTCAACCTCTCTGTAAAAAGGGGCCTCCTCTATTTCAGAGAAAACAGCCTTTCCGCTGGTGGCATCTGTAATCTGGGATTGCAATTCTCCAAACAAATCTTTTGCCATGGAAATCTGCATCATAACATCCGCTCCATACTCTTCTGACTCCGGTTGAACATTCAGCTGCCCCAGAATGTATTTAATCTTTCCGATACTGTTGTAATCGGTCTGCAAGCCAAAATGCACCCCTTCGCAAACCTGTTTCACAACAGCATTCTTCAATCCTTCTTTTGCCGAACCGCCGTAAGCTCTTACAAGCCCTCCGGTACCAAGCAAGGTTCCTCCAAAATATCTTGTAACAACAATCAACGTATTATGCACATTATTTCCGCTCAATACTTCCAAAATCGGTTTCCCTGCGGTTCCCTGTGGTTCCCCATCATCACTGAAACGCTGGATTTCATTGTTTTCTCCTAAAACAAAAGCATAACAGTTATGTCTGGCATCCCAATATTTCTTTTTAATTTCTTCTATATAAAGGAGTGCTTCTTCTTCGGATTCAATAGGAAAAACCTGGGCAATAAACCGCGATTTCTTTTCCACGATTTCCCCCTGTCCGAAAGCACTGACAATGTAATATTCTTTCACAATCAATTCCAACCTTTCATTGTTCCATTCCATTACTTTAAAACTGTCCCACAAAAATATAACATACTTCCCCATTTTTTCCAAATATCCTACCGATTCTGTCGATAACTTTTACTTTATTTAATGGAAAGCTTTTGATATAATCTTACATGGAAAAGAATGTTCTCAGAAACATTCTTTATATATGTTTGCCGTATTACGGCGGAATGGAGAATAATATGAATTTTGGATATAAAGAAACGATGGATAAACAGAAGGAATTAGTTTCTGTTCAAAGAAAACTTTTTTCTAAGTCATTGGTTTCCTTATTGAAAGGACTCTTATATGTATTTTGTATTCTGTTAGTTATAGGAGCATCCTTTTTAATTGGTGTTCTTAATGGAATTATTGAAAGCGCACCATCCTTGGACAAGGTATCCATTTTACCTTCCTCCTACTCTACTACAGTATACGATTCAAAGAAGAAACAGATTGCCAAATTAATCACATCCGGTTCCAACCGTATTCGTGTGGAATTAGATGAAGTTCCGGAATGTTTGCAATGGGCGTTTATCGATACCGAAGATGCCCGTTACTACGAACATAACGGAATTGATATTCAGGGTATCGGTCGTGCAGCTTTTATCGCATTGTCCACAAGAAATGTATCAGAAGGTGCCAGTACCATTACCCAGCAGGTTTTAAAGAATAACGTTTTCACCAGTTGGACTTCCGAAGATTCTCTTTCTTCTTCTTTAAAGAGAAAGATTCAGGAACAGTACCTTGCAGTTCAGTTGGAAAAAAATACTTCCAAAGAAACCATTTTGGAAACATATCTGAATACGATTAACCTTGGAGCCAATACTTTAGGTGTTCAGGCAGCATCTCACCGCTACTTCAACAAGGATGTCAGCGAAATCACACCATCCGAAGCCGGTGTAATTGCAGCCATTACTCAGAACCCATCCAAGTATAATCCGATTATTAATCCGGAAGAAAACGCAAAACGTCGTAACAAGATTTTGAAGAATATGTTTGAAGCCGGACACATTACAGAAAAACAGTACAAGAAAGCATTAAAAGACAAAGTATATAAGCGAATCCAGACTGTGAATACACAGTTGGAAAAGAAAGAAGACAAAGTATACTCCTACTTTGTAGACGAAGTAACGAAACAGGTTATGGAGGACCTTCAGACGAAACGCGGTTACACAGAAACCCAGGCATACAACGCAGTTTACAGTGGTGGGTTGAAGATTTATACCACTCAGGATTCTTCCATTCAGAAAATCTGTGACGAAGAATTATCTGACGCATCCAACTATCCATATGCCATCAAATACTCAGTTAACTGGCGTTGGTCAGTTCAGAATCCGGATGGTTCCGTAGACGAATATGATGAACAGGATATCGAAGATTATCACATCAACGTATGTCATCAGAAAGACTTCCAGTTACTTTTCAATTCACAGAATGAAGCAAAGGCCTGTGTGAAAAATTACAAGAAACATTTAAAACAGAAATATTATCCAAAGGGCTTATCCGAAGAGGATGGATATTCGCAGATTCAGACATTATACTATGTACCGGAACCTCAGGTTTCCTTTACGGTAATTGACCAGTACACCGGTTACGTAAAGGCAATTGTGGGTGGACGCGGTAAAAAGCACACCAGTCTTTCCATGAACCGCGCAACATACTCGAAGAGACAGCCTGGTTCAACCTTTAAAATTTTATCAACTTACGCACCGGCCATTGATACCATGGGATACACCTTGGCTTCCACCATCGTGGATGAGCCATACAACTATTCCAACGGTCGTCCGGTAAACAACTGGTACAAAGGTTATAAAGGAACCGTTACGGTTCGAAAAGCCATTGCACAGTCTATGAACATTTGTGCCGTTAAGGTATTAACAGAAATTACACCGCAGTTGGGATTTGATTATCTGAGAAACTTCGGTATTACTACTTTGGTAGACAAACAAGTTGAAAAGAATGGTTCCGTTACAACGGATATTCAGCAGGCGCTGGCTCTTGGTGGTATCACACACGGTGTTACAAACCTTCAGATGACAGCTGCTTATGCTACGATTGCAAATCAGGGTACCTATATTCGTCCTGTATTCTACTCTCAGGTAATTGACAGCGACGGACATGTTATTTTAGACAACACATCCCCTACAACCAAAACAGTATTGAAAGCTTCCACTGCTTCTCTGTTAACTCAGGGAATGACCAGTGTTATTACCGAAGGTACCGGTACAGCCTGTAAGTTGGATAACGGTATGCCGGTATCCGGAAAAACAGGTACCACATCAAGTTCATACGACTTATGGTTCTGTGGTTTCACACCTTACTTAACCGCCTCCATTTGGACCGGTTATGATGAAAACAAAGAGCTTTCCGGTGATCAGGCATATCATGAACGCCTTTGGGCAAAAATCATGAACCGCATCAACGAAAAGAAAAAGTACAAGAAAAAGAATTTCAAGATGAGTTCAGATGTTAAGAAATACGATATCTGCTCTTCCTCAGGAAAGGCAGCCATTAAGGGCGTTTGTCCTACTTCCAAGTCAGAGTATTTCGCCAAGGGAACACAGCCGGATAAATGTACGTATCATTCCGGATCCAGCTATTCCAATTCAGACTACTACTATGACGATGATGATGACGAGGATGAGGATTCTAAGAAATCCGACGATGATGAAAAATCCGACGATTCCAAAAAGAGTAAAAAGAAATCCGATGATTCCTCTTCTAAGAAAAAAGAATCTGCGGATACTTCCAAAAAGAAAGCAAAAAGCAATTCTGATGAAGAATAACAAGAAGTCCCATGAGTTCAACTCATGGGACTTTTCTTTATGCTTATAAAACTATTTTGCTACAGTGACTGTAACTTTCTGATATGCACCATTTTGTGCGTATACATAAACAACACATTTTCCTTTTTTCATTGCCTTGATTTTTCCTGATTGGTCTACCGTTGCAATCGCTTTATTTTCTGATTCATAACGAATCTTTCGATGTACGTTAACCTTCAGTTTCTTTGATTCTTTGATTCCTTTTCCTTTCAATTTAAAAGTTGCACCCTTCTTCTTCAATTTCACCTTTGATTTTTTCGCTGCACTGGTTACTTTCTTATAGTTGCAAACTTTTCCACCTTTCGTAGCTACATGGATTGTATTAGACATTCCTAGTAACTTATCATTCTTATCAAAAGCCGCAATCAGATATTTATAATAGGTTCCTTTTGCCAGCCCTTTTTGTGTAAAACTGTTTGTCTTCACCGTCTGAATTGGTGCATAATGATTTTTCTTTCCACATTTTGCACCATATACCATGTAGTAAGATGCATTCTTTGCCTTTTTCCAAGTTAATGTAATAGCATTTTTCTGCGCTTTTTTCTGCTTTCCAAGAAGGAAGCTGAAACTGGTTCCCTTTGGATCGTTGTCATTTTTCAGATTTGTAACAAACTTACTAACCTGATTTTTTGAAGCACCTACATTGGCTGATGAAATGTTTCCTTCGTCCTTCGGATTTGTCTTTCCTGGATTATCCCCGGTTCCCGTACCATGGTTTACACCCGGAATTTCCGGTGTATTGATTTTTAAAATCTTGGAATAATCGGTATAGAAGTTTGTTAATTCTTCTGCCCCCCATTGTTCATTCTGTTTACACCAATAACGGAATCTCAGTTCAATTGGCGTTCCTTCATGAATTTGTTTGTCTTCCTGAAGATAAATCAATGGAATCCACATATCTCCAGACTTGATTTCAAACTCTCCGCCAATTCCTTTCCAAGTAGTTGTTCCTTGGACACGCCCTTCCATTTCAAGTCGAATTGTTCCACCATTAACTTCCAAATCCACACTTGCTTTTCTCAACGCATCCGGAACTGATAGTGTTACATACGCCACCGGTGCACCATTATAGTCTTCATCAGAAGCAATTCTTAAATTGGAAACATCCGGAGGATTTACCTTGCTCTTGTTATAAACCGGAATGGAATTTGCGTTCTTTCCATAGGACGAAACATCAGACCATTCAGAAAATGTATATTGATCATCCATTCCCTCTGCTCTGGCGGTTACCCGATACCGTGATTTCACGTACAAGGTATGTTGCGACCAATCAATATTAATTCCACACACACCGTCTTCATCGGTCTCTGTCACCTGATACTGCCCTGTTTTCAGGACAGATTTCAGTCCCGGTGTCACTCCACTGCCATTCCACTCTGAACTATTAAACCCACGTAAAAACCAAAATTCATTCACTGTTTTTGGATATACCCTTTCGTCAAGAACAGACCAGGGATCTACTCTGTAATTATAGTCATTATCCATTCCATCAGTATCCCAATAAGTCGTATACTTCCAATCTGTTGGATCATCAATCGCCCAATCCATTTGCAAATTTACCCACAACTCATCATATCCGCATTCCTTAAGCTCTGCCAAATATGCATCATTGTCCGTATCCTGCTTTGCAAGAAAAGAACACATATCTTCTTCCATGCTGTAAGCATAGCTCATTGATGTGTTGGAGTCTGTTCCTAAAAGAAATACAGCAGTATACTTTGGTGCTTGTAATTCAAATGGTAATTTGTTTCCTTCTTTATCGGCTCTCACTTGAACTCCCGATAAAGTTGATGTTAAAACAAGCACTGCACTGCAAACAATTGCAAGCCCCTTTGTTTTTTTCATAGCATCACCTCCATAATTCGATATTCATTTTTATCCGTTCACTACAACTACTATAATTTTATCATAAGAAGATTTATTTTTCATTAAAAAAACTGCAAAAACAATATCACATCGAAATGACATTGCTTTTACAGTTTTCATATCAAATTACTATTTTATTTTAATTTTCTTAGCCTTGGACCAATTTCCTGTATAAGCAGTTCCCTTCTTCACAACGTATGCTCTTGCTCTGACAAATAATTTCTTCGCCTTCTTGAGTTTCTTCGAACTTACTGTAAAGGAAATCTTTTTGTACTTCTTACTTACGAGAACCTTCTTAAAAGATTTTGTTCCTGCGACCTGTACTTCATAACCTGTAGCACCGTTTACTCTGCCAAGAACAACCGTTGCTTTCTTCGCTGATTTTTTCTTTGTTGCTTTCTGAACCTTAACAGTTCCAACATTAACTTTTTGAGGCTGTATTTTTACCGGCTTCGCTGTTGTTGTAGTTTCTTTCGAAGTAAGTTCTGCCTTTGTTGTTGTCTCTTCACTACCATTTTCCGGAACATAAATAAGTAACTCTCCGCCTTTTGAGGACAACCCCTTTAATTCCGCAACAATTTTTACAACATGCCTTCCAGCAGATACATTTTTAATCGTGTATGTGTCGCAAGGAACTTTTTCAAATACAAGAGCATTATCCAAATAAATACTGTAGGTCTGGCCGCTGTTCTTCTGTTCTTCTGTCTCTTCCCACATTACTTTAATTCCATTGTCCACATAAGAAAGCCCCATCAACGCAGAATCTGTCGGTCTGGCACTTTCTGTTAAACTAAAGTTTTCACAGCTAATGATTGAGTCTGAACTGTAATCACCACCACAATCATTTGAAAGAATATTTTTATAATTACTACCTAATAAATCATAACGTTCTTTGGCATCAGTTCCCTGCATAAAAGTATCGACATTCCCAAAATCACCGCCAAATCCAAAGTAAATCGTACCTGCATCCTCATTGGTTATAAACTTTTTATCATATTCAACGTCTTGACCCGCCGGAAGGAAAATCCAATCTCCGAAAATTTTCTTTTCTTCATTGTCAACTTCCAAATATACGAATTTATCTACCTCGCTAGATTTCATATTAAACTTTAATTCGTACTCTCCACCGGCTTTGATGTTTACTTCTTTGGAAACCAGTCCGCCCCAGACACCGATCCAACCAAAGTCTTTTACATTTGTGGTCCATGCATCATCTTCATTTTTTGCCAAATAACCATCAACACCTACATTCCCAGAACCATCTCGTGCACCGAAATAAGCCCCCCAAACACCTTCGGCATTCGTTTCCTTTTCTACAGTTGTTTCTTCCGTAGTAGTTTCATATTCTGGATTTTCGCCCAAATCTGTAACAGTGAAATCACTTACATACACATTACCATGCCATCCATTTTCAACAGCAGTTACAACGTCTGAAATCTCATTTCCTGCAAGATCCTGCTGTGCATCAAATGCTCCCAGCATAATCGTAGCCTTAAATGAATCTAGTCCCTCCCAGTTTGTAAAAGTGTAAGTAAATGTTTTATCTGTTGTTCCAAGTGCAATAACCTGTCTGTCTCCTGATACTTCATCTTCGCCATATGGTGCTACAGCAACATCACCTTCGTCTGTTTTAATAGTTCCACCGAATGCAACGTATGCATATTTCTTTTCGTCTGCTGACGCAGTGAATTCCACTTTGTAATCATGTCCTGCAAGAGCAGGAACATCAACAAATGCCTGAACAGACCATGGGTTAATTCTATATGGGCTAAAGTTCCACTGAGCATCCCAGCCTGTATTTTCAATATTGATTGTAAATCCCTTAGATGCCTGAGTAGCTGACTGTGTCTGTCCAACAGACGGATTATTTTCAGCGCCTTCCTGTCCATTTCCCTTTAACCAACCAGAAATCAGTTCGTTTGTTCCGTTCATTGTTACAGAACCGATGTAACCTTCATTTCCAGCCTGACTAGGTATATACTGTCCCCCCTGTGAGAAGGACCAGTTTGAATAGTTAACATTTGTCCCCTCAGCTTGTACCTTTTTCTGATAGCCTGTAATACTGCAAATTGCCATCGCCATAACCAGTATTGTTGCTACTATTTTTCTCTTTTTTTTCATATTCTTTACCTCACTTTGATTATATAATTATAATAATCCTTACATTTTATAAATTGTTATTGTTCAATTCAAAAAATATACATTGACTCCCAAGTCCATTATAAATAAATTACCACAAAATAACAAAAGGAGGAAGAGCCAAAAATACCCTCTCTACCGTTCTCTCGGTAAAGAGGGTACCCTCTTGCAATTTAGAAGTTTTTGCTTTAACAATTTCTACTCTTTTCTTTTTTGATTCTCAGATTTATTCGCAGCTGTTTTGTTCGTTTTTCCGGATTCCTTTGTTTCCTTGCTCTTCTGACTGTTTTCCTGCTTCTTTGTTTTTCCTTTCGGAGATGTGTCTTTCTTCTTTTTCTTTGTCTTTTTAGCTTTTTTCTTTTTCTCCGTTTTCTTCTTCATGGCTTTGTTCTTTTTTGAAGTCACTTCGGAAGATTCTTTTTCTGTTTGATCCTGTTTTACAACCTCTTTCTCTGTTGTTGTTTCCAAACTGTTTGAAGCAGTTGTCTCCTTTTCTGCCTTTTTCGATTTCTCCGCAACTTTTTTGTGCTTCTTTTCCTTACTGTTCCCGGTTACCGTTTCTTTCGTTTTCGTTTCACCTGTATTCATCTCAACCTTTTTCTCTGTCGTAACCTCGTTATCCTTTGAAGTACTTTCGTTTTCCGGCTTTTCTTCGACTTTCACAAGAACCTGTACACCCATTTCATCAATGGTCTTTTGCGCCTGCTTTTTGACCTGTTTTTCAATGGCTGCCTTTTTATTTCCTGAAACAGTAATATAAACATTATGATTCTTTTCGAAATAATGCTCTTTTTCAATTTCCTGGAGGATATCATCTACTGTTTCATCTAAAGTTTCTCCCACTTTTATCCGCTGAACAATCTCTTTTCCATCTTCGTTCTTGGCTTCAATCTTTTCCACGCAATTGTTTTTCACCAACAATTCCATTGCCGGATTGACCTGAATCAGCACCCTTGTATAACCATTGGTATTGTTTACGAAAACCATCGAGAAGATCATCAACAACATTACCGAACACACAAGAGAATAGCGATAAAATCTGCCAAATCCTTTTTTCTTTTTCACTCCAAAGATTTCCTCTTCTTCATGCTCACTCAGTCGTCTCTGCGCCTCCAATGATACAGCATCAAGGTCAATTTTCGGAGCCAGTTGTTCAAATCCGATATTCAATTTTTTCTTTAAATCATCATTCTTTTTCACTGTTCTTCCCTCGACTGCTTTTTCATTTTTTTCAATCCACGATTATACTTTGCCAATACAGTTCCTAATGGTTTTTCTAATATTTGAGCAATTTCTTTAAATTTGAATCCTTCCACCAAATGAAGAACGATTATGCTTCGTTCTTCCCGGTCTAAAATCCGAAACAAATTTTCCACTGCCATTCGGTCTTCCAAACGGGATATTTGTTCAAAGGGTATTTCACATCCTATTTCTTCCAATGAAACACTCGACTTGTTTGCCTCCGAACGTTTCTTTGAAAGATATAAATTTTTTGCAATCTTCATCATCCACGCCATCGGATTTCCGTAGGCAACGTATAAATGTGCTCCCTGACCGATTTTGATAAAGGTTTCCTGCAATAAATCTTCTGCATCTTCATAATTTTGCGTAAGGGAAAGCAACAAGGCAAATATTGGCTTATAGGATAATTCATAAAGCTCTTTCATTGCCTCGCTATCTCCGGAAGCAATCTTCGCAAAGATTGCTTCATCTATGATAACTTTTGCTTTCGACTTACTCATTCGCAAAACCCTCCGCTTTGCATTTTCTTATTTTTTCTTTTTGAATGTAGTTTTTACATATCCGAATTCTTTATCTTTTTTCTTCTTGATTCCGGTTACTGTTACTGTATAAGTCTTTCCTTTTTCAAGACCATTTACTTTCAACTTCATCTGGCTTTTTGTCTTCTTTAAAACCTTAACTTCCATTTCCTGTCCATCTTCATTCTGTACAGAAACAGTTACGTTTTCATAAGAAACTTTTCCTCTGAACTTGATAATGACCTTGTTCTTGTTGACTGTTGCCTTTGCAACTTTCACTTTAGACTTCTTAACACGAACCTTTTTCGTTGTTTTCTTAGCCTTTTCAACTTTCTTTTCCTGCTTCTGCTGTTTCACTACTTTTGTAGTACTTTCAACAACAGTTGTTTCCTCTCCTAAAACAGGAACGGCTGACATGCTCATTAAACAAACTGACAATAATGCTACTAATAATTTTTTTGAAGATTTTCTCATAGAAATCTCCTCCTTTCATTTATTTACTAGAGACTACGCATTATTGATTTGTTTTATTGCATTGTTTTAAAAAAATTTTTTATATTAATATTTATACCATAGATTAGCTGTTCATAACACAAAAAAGCCGAACCCCGTTAAGGATTCGGCTTTTGAATAAGCACTAAATATTAGCAAACACCCTGAGCGATCATAGCTTCTGCTACCTTTTCAAATCCGGCAATGTTAGCACCTACTACGTAGTTACCTTCAAATCCGTATCTCTTAGCAGCATCACTGATGTTCTTGTAAATGTTAGCCATAATTCCCTGTAATTTGCTGTCAACTTCTTCGAATGTCCAAGAAAGTCTTTCAGAGTTCTGAGACATTTCAAGAGCTGATGTAGCAACACCACCTGCATTAGCAGCCTTACCACCGATGAACCATACACCGTTTTCCTGTAAGTATTCTGTAGCGTCGATTGTTGTAGGCATGTTTGCACCTTCACATACAGCCTTGCATCCGTTAGCTACTAACTGCTTAGCATCGTCGATTAATAATTCGTTCTGAGTAGCACATGGAAGAGCGATGTCACATTTAACCTGCCATACTCCACGTCCTTCATGATATTCAGCTGAAGATTTAGCAGCTGCATATTCTGTAAGTCTTGCTCTCTTAACTTCTTTGATTTCTTTTAATAATTCAACATCGATTCCTTCCGGATCATAAATCCATCCTGTAGAATCTGAACATGTTACAACCTTTGCTCCTAACTGATGAGCTTTCTGGATAGCGTAGATAGCTACGTTACCAGCACCTGAAACAGCGATTGTCTTTCCTTCTAATGTATCACCATGATCTTTGAATAATTCATTTGTGATGTAAAGAAGACCATAACCTGTAGCTTCTGTTCTAGCTAAAGAACCACCGTATGTAAGTCCCTTACCTGTAAGAACACCTTCGTATAATCCTCTGATTCTCTTGTACTGTCCGAACATGTAACCGATTTCTCTAGCACCTGTTCCGATGTCACCTGCAGGAACGTCAGTATCAGCACCGATGTACTTGCAAAGTTCTGTCATAAAGCTCTGGCAGAATGCCATAACTTCTCTATCTGATTTACCCTTAGGATCGAAATCAGAACCACCTTTACCACCACCAATTGGAAGTCCTGTAAGAGAGTTCTTGAAAATCTGTTCGAAACCTAAGAATTTAATAATACCTAAGTTTACTGATGGGTGAAGTCTTAAACCACCCTTATATGGTCCGATTGCTGAGTTGAACTGTACTCTGTAACCTGTGTTAACCTGTACCTGTCCGTTGTCATCAACCCAAGGAACTCTGAACTTGATCTGTCTTTCTGGTTCACAGATTCTTTCAAGTAAAGCTTCCTTCTTGAATTTTTCTTCGTTTGCTTCAATTGCAGGTCTAAGAGAGTTTAATACTTCCTCAACAGCCTGTAAAAATTCTGGTTCTGCAGCGTTCTTTTCTTTTACGCGTGCTAATACCTCGTCTACGTATGACATAATGTAGCCCTCCTAAAATATTTTTTAATCTCTGCATGGAAAGAACCTCAAAGAATGAATCAAAATCCCGATTATAATGCTCTCGCAAAATCTCCTAGTCATCGACATCTTTTGATTTTTTCCGTTTCTTTTCACACTGAGTAAAATTATATCCTAGTTTCTTAATTTTTTCAACCATTTATATTTATTTTCTTAATAAAATAAAGAGAAATTAGTATTCACTTTATTTTATTAAGTTTCCATAGAATTAAAAAAGTTATATTTCCTAGGATATTCTTCCAGGGAGGCCCCCTTTGAACCCCTTTATTTTAGGGCATTTTTGATTTAAACACATGAGAAAAAACATAGCTGAATACCAATGCTGCACTGATTCCCACAGCACTTGCCTTAAAGCCTCCCAGAAACAATCCCAGGATTCCATTTTCATCAATAGCCTCTTTTATCCCTTTCCAAAGATTATGTCCGAATCCCAATAGCGGTACCGTAGCACCCGCCCCTGCAAAGTCCGCAATCGGCTGATAAACACCAATGGCACTCAGCACAACACCCATACAAACAATGCCAACCATAATTCTTGCAGGTGTCCAATTTGTTTTATCGATAAAGATTTGCACACACGCACAAATCAATCCTCCTACTAAAAACGCTTTTAAAAAAATCATAGTTCCCCCTTAACAACTTTCTATCTGCACACAATGTGCAATTCCCGGCACCGGATTTCCTTCATTAAAACTAATGGTGGACAATAAGGCTCCTGTCGGAATAAACAAAATCTTGCGAAAGGCTTGCTTCTTTAACTGATGAAAAATATATCCACAAAGTACTGTGGCAGCACAGGCACATCCGCTTCCACCTGCATGGGTATCCTGACGGGAAGCATCAAACATTTCCACACCACAATCCATGTGCACTTTGGAAATGTCATATCCTTTTTGATTTAAAAGTTCGAACAGAATCGTCTTTCCAACCAATCCCAAATCTCCGGTAATGATTTTGTCATAGTCTGAAGGGGAACATTGGAAATCCTGAAAATGATTGTACAGTACATCTGCTGCTGCCGGTGCCATACATGCTCCCATGTTCTGTGCATCCTTTACCCCGAAGTCCACAATTCTTCCGGTGGTAATTCCCGTAATCTTTGCAAAACCCCGTTCCTTTCCTACAATCACCGCTCCGGAACCTGTAACGGTCCAGGTGGCGGAAAAAGGCCTTTGTTTTCCGTACTCTAACGGAAATCGAAATTGACGTTCAGCACTGGCAAAGTGGCTGGAAGTCATTGCAATGACCCGGTCCGCATTCCCCGCTTCCACCATGATTGCCGCCAGACTTAAAGCCTCCCCCATGGTTGAGCAAGCTCCGTAAATCCCAAACAAAGGGATTTCATATTCCATAATGCCAAAAGTCGTGCCAATCAACTGCCCCAGTAAATCTCCCGCAAAAATATACCGAACCGAATCCTTTGGAACCTTTGCTTTCACCAGCACTTTCTGCACGGCTTCTTTTTGAAAGAGACTCTCTGCCTGTTCCCAGGAATCCTGTCCCATCATGGGATCCTGCTCCACCACATCAAAATATTTTCCCAAAGGTCCTTCTCCTTCTTTCGGTCCCACAACAGAAGCTCCTTCTAAAAGGTACGGTGGTTCTTCAAACTGAATACTTTGTTTTCCAATCATTTTCCCCATATCCTATAACCTGCCTATCTTTTCTTTTTAAATAGTTTTTCCATTCTTTTGAAAAATATACAAAATAAAAACCTCTCATCACCACAGAAATTTTCTGTGACGATAAGAGGTATTGGGGGGCAAAATAATTTGTTTTGCGTTCCTATCCTTCTAATAGATGATTGCAAGGTTATGGTCAATGCAGTATCTCTTTAAAAAGTAAAAATCTTCCCTTGTGAATTCTAAAAAAGGATTCTTTCTTTCACATTTCTTAATTTTGTTCTTTTCGAAAAATTCTAACTCTCTGATGACAAACTCTTCTATGGGACATCCCAATTTCTTTTCGACGATTTGTTTTTCATCCGGCATCGACTTATTCCTCCTTCCATACGCTAGGTCTATTGTAATCTACAAATGTGAAGCGAATTTATGGAAAAATTTGAACAATCCTTGAATACCTTAATCTTTTATTAACTTTTCTATCATGGTTCCACCACAATTAAGATATTAAAACGTTTTAACCAGCCAATACAGTCCTCCGGCAATCCAACTGGATAAAATCCCATAAAGAATTACCGGTCCTGCAATGGTAAAAATTTTTGCCCCTAATCCCAGTACTTCACCTTCCATCCGAAACTCAATTGCCGAAGCAGCAACACCATTGGCAAATCCGGTAATCGGTACCAACGTTCCTGCACCACCATATTTTGCAAGTTTCGGATAAATACCAAGACCTGTCAGAACAACGCTTAATAAAATCAGCGTGATTGTAGTCCAATACGTTGCGTCTTCCTGCTTCAGCCCCCAAAACTGATACAAGGAAAGAATTCCCTGTCCTAAAAGACAGATCATTCCGCCAATCCAAAAAGCATTCCACACATTTCGAAACAGGTTATTATTGGGTGTAATCTGTTTTACATAGTCATTGTACTGTTTCTTTTCTTCTTCACTAATCATCGTTTCCTCCTTTATAGGAATAGGAACTGAACCACTGCAAAAATTGATTTCCCCAATGCAGTAAACAAAATAATCATTCCCACACCCTGATATAATTTCACTCTCCTTGAAAAGATAGCGATTCCATCCAGAGCCTCTGCCAACGAAACTGCCAGGCAGCCAACAAACACGCCCTGGAACAAGCCAATCAAAACAGCTACAGTCAGCGACATCCGAATCGGGATTGAATATATCCAAAACAAATTCCAGAAAACCGCCCCCAAAGTAATTATTGTTTCATAAGTTCTGATAAATGCAGCTGTATGGCTTTGATCCGCCATTCGTGTAACAATTCCTGTCGATGTAATCAACGCGCAGACTCCCGCCGCAACAAGAGCCCCTCCGCTAAATCCTATAATCATTAAAAACACATATGCAATCATGATTTCTTCTTTTCCTTTTGTTCCTGTACCCTTCCATATTCCTCAATGAGCGTTAGATTAATTTCTTTCTCATATTTTCTCATCTCTACTTCAATCGGTGTTGGGTCTTTGGACAATTTTTTATTCGAGAAATGATTGTAAAATACCAGAATTCCGACACCGATTCCTATGGAGTAACTAAGTTCCAAAAGTCTTTCCGCCAGATTCTGATTTCTATAAAACCGTGCAGCAAGTATCCGAAACATATTTTTCACATCCACGTCATTGTTAAAAGACATAATGGAAAAGCCGGCGCCGAAAAAAAGGATGATGCAAATCAGTGCCACCTTACTCCACTCCAGCATTTTGTTGGGTTGCATTGTTTTTTGAAATTCAACAACACATTCGGTTTCTCCCAAATTCTGAACAATCACATTGTCTACCAGCTTATTAATCAAATCGATAATTTCAACAATGGATACAACATACCGTTCTTTCCCATGGGAAGAATCTTCCAATATCACTTTTCCGGAAATTCTTCGGAGTACTTCACTGTTTTTACACTGCAATGTGGCAAGTTCTCCCAGCGTCACTCTGGAATTTTCCACTTCCTTTGACTGCTCTAATTTTACATATAATATTTCCCTGCTCATACCACTATTGTGAACGATTCTTTTACTTTTATTCCCAAAAACAATCAATAATATTATTTTTTCAAATCTGAATTAAAGCATATCGCATTTTTTCCATAATCCGTTTCTCCATCCGTGAAATCCGAACTTGCGGAAGCGACAAAATATTCCCCACCTCCCTTTGTGTTTTGTTTTCATAATATCGTAATCGTATGATTCGCTGTTCAATCTGGTCCAGTTGCTCCAAGGCCTGATTAACGGTTAACCGTTCTTCAATCTGCCCGGTAAAATCTTCTCCCGAAGCAATTCGTTCTAAAATCGGTCGCCCCTGAAAATCCGTTTCTTCATAAGATATGTATTGTCCCTGACACGCCATGGCGCTGACAATTTCTTCCCGATCCAGACAACACTCCTGACTAAGCCAACCAAGGCTTGGCTCTTCTCCATACTGCTGTACATATTTCTGCCGGTTCACTCGAATTTTCCCCTGATTTTCTTTTATTCGCCGACTTACCTTGACCAGTCCGTCATCTCTCAAAAAACGCTTGATTTCCCCTGTAATCATTGGAACGGCATAGGTTGAAAATGCCACTTCGAATTTCATATCAAACCGGTCGATTGCTTTCATTAAACCAATGCATCCGATTTGAAACAAATCTTCTCTGTCGTAACCTCTGTTTTGAAATCGCTTTACAACACTCCATATTAACCCCTGATTCCTTTCGATTAGTTTTTCTCTGGATAATTTATCTCCTGCGTAAGCTCTCTTTACTAATTCCATATGTTCCATTTGTTTTTCTACACTACCCTGTTCTTTTTTAATTTTTTCAACATTCTGATTTTTGTTCCTTCGCCGGGAACGGACTCAATCTCCAAGCTGTCCATAAACATTTCCATGAACATAAATCCCATACCGGCCCGGTCCTCTTCCGGTTTCGTTGTAAAGAGAGGTTCTCTCGCTTCTTCCACGTTCGCAATTCCTTTTCCGTAATCTTCAATTTCCAGATGCAGGGTACTTTCCTTCTTCTCCGAGGTCAACCTGCCCCGAAGAAGAATCGTTCCTTTCTTTTCCTCGTAACCATGAATAATTGAATTGGTAATTGCTTCCGACACTGCAGTTTTGATTTCATCCAGTTCCTCCAAGGTCGGATCCACAGAGGACAAAAATCCGGACACGGCAATCCTTGCCAAGGCTTCATTTTCCGAAACCGCATCCATTTCTAATTGCATATGATTTTTAAATACTTTGTTTTCCATAATTCCTCCTGTTTAGTTCTCTATCCTTTCCATTATTTTGTATAATCCGGATATGGTTAAAATCCGGTCAATGGACGGGTTCACATTTAATGCCTGAACCTTCCCCCTGCCCTTCATCAGCTTGTACCTTCCAATTACGGTTCCCACACCGGAGCTGTCCATAAAATCCGTATTCTGAAAATCAAATACAATTTTACTCACATTGGCTGAAACAATATACCAATCCGACTGTTCCGTAATTTGCCTTGCACTGTGGTGGTCAAATTCTTTCGGGAGCATAATCAGTAATTCTCCGTTTCCCACTTTGTATAACGCCTGCTTATTTTTCATACATCCTCCTTTTCCAACAAAAAAAGAGAAGAATTCATTCATTCTTCTCTTTCGTAAAATATATTTGGTGTTATTATTCTTCACCAAAATCTCCGTCTTCACCTTCGTCCAAATCTTCTCCCGCTGAGTCTTCGTTCTCACCGGAATCTTCATTGGATTCTCCGTCTGAAGCCTGAGACTTTGCTACACTGTAATGGTCTGAATTCGGGAAGTCTGATGCAATCTTACCGAAATACTTCTTAGCATTCTTTTCATCCCCGGAATTCTTATATGCCCAAGCCATATAATAATAAGCATCATCATTGTTCTTATCAATTTCGATGCACTTCTTAAACTGTGCAATTGCCTTTTCATAATCCTGATTTTCATAAGCAGAAAATCCTTCTTCATAGGCATTGGAAGCCATCTTTGTTGACAACTCTTTCGTCAGCTTATCATATACTGCCTGGAAGTTATCCATATCCATTCCATCTTTTGTATTAATCTTATTCAATGCCTCAACACTCTTGTCTGTATTGTTATTCAGATAAGACTGTACTGCAGACAAAAGATATTTGTAGTTATTGTTTACAGTTTTCTGATGTTCATCGGCACTGCCCTTTTCATCCGACAAAATATCGTATTCTTCTTTCAGGGCATTATACTCTGATTCCAGAGAATCGTAAGTCGAGTCTTTAATTGCCATTTCACGCTTGTATTCTACCGCAGCCTCGTTTTTGTCTTCTGTAACTTTAGACATTCTAGCCGGAGTTACGATAAAGTATACCAACGCTGCACCAACTAACAAACCAATAATCAAATGAAGGATTCCCTGTGCTCCGGTCACCGCTTCCTTGAAGTTGTTATTTGGAATAATCACATCATTACCGCTTAAATACTCCCTGTCAACAAGAACCCCACGAAGGTTTCTTCTTCGTTCCATTCTTGTTTCCGGATCATTCTTGCGTTCTTCATCCATATATTCGTTAATCTCACGAAGATAGCGAATACTTAACGGATTACACTTGTCCACCTTTAAGGACTTTTTAATTGTTCTCTTTGCACGTTCGTACTGTCCCTGTTTCATATAGAGCAGGCACAAAAGCTGAGATGCTTTGACCAGCTTTGGATTCTGATTCAGAACTTTCTTCAACTGGATAATCGCCATATCATCTGTATCGTGCTTTGCATAATTTAATGCAACATTAAATTTTTTAATTGTTCTGTTCAGTTCATCGACCTTACTCTTTTCCTGTTGGATAGCAAGAAGATATTTATCTGCCGGGTTGTTGTCCGGCTGAATATTCGTACTCATTACCCACTCAGAAAATGCCTGAACAGTCTCACCCATTTCAAAATAGACCAAACCCAGAAGGTTTCTCGCATCAATGTTTCGCTTATTCAGCTTAACGCTTCGACGCAATGTATCAACGGCTCCGGATAAATCTCTATTTCTGGCTTTTGTAAGACCGGCGTTATAGTAAGTGTTTGATAATCTGACTATTCTTTTATAAACACTCACGTCCATACCGCAATTCCCGCAGAAATCACTGTTTGTGAGGACGCTTCCACAGTTATAACATATCATTTATTCACTCACCCTTTACTATTCTTCGCCTTTCAATCCTTTTACCATGTCAATCATAATATCTGTAATGTCAGAAATATTATTATTGTAGATTGCGTCTTCCGCTTCTTCTATTTCTAAACTCGGATGAAACTTTTTAATTTCTTCTTCAAAATTAATCATCTTGTTCTCCTTTTACTTTTTAAGCTGCTCCAACTGTGCAGTAACCTGTTCCATCATCTGCTCGTATTTTGCTTTCTTTTCTTTTTCTTCGTTGATTTTCTTTTCCGGTGCTTTGTTTACGAAATTCGGATTTCCAAGCATACCGTTTACACGAGCCAATTCTTTGTTCAGCTTTTCAACTTCTTTTTCAAGACGTTCAATTTCCTTGGATACATCTACTAATTCAGCAAACGGCATATAGATTGTCGCCTTTGGAATTACAACAGAAACAGCATTTTCTTCAATACCGTCTGTGTTGTTCTGAATTAATACTTCACTGGCATATCCTAAAGTTGCAAAGAATACCTTACCGCTTTCAAAAATATTTCTTACAGTTTCATCTTCGGAAACAACAAATACTTTTGCTTTCTTGGAAGGTGCAACATTCATTTCAGAACGTCTGTTACGGATGGCACGTACAGCTTCCTTAATGGTTTCTACTGCGGTTTCTTCTGCTTCAAAAGCATATTCTTCTTCATATTTTGGCCATGAAGAAATCATAATAGATTCTTCTTTATCCTGAAGATTGCAGAAGATTTCTTCTGTAATAAACGGCATATATGGATGAAGTAATTTCAATCCGTCGATTAAAACTTTCTTCAATGTCCAAAGTGCTGCATATTTTGTGTCATCATTATCATTGTACAATCTTGGCTTAACCATTTCAATATACCAGTCACAAAATTCTTCCCAAATGAAATCGTAGATTTTGTCGGCTGCAATACCAAGTTCGTATTTATCAAGGTTTTCTGTCACATCCTGTGCCAATTTGTTTCCTTTTGCTAAGATCCACTTATCCGCATCTGTTAAGTTTTCCGGCTTCTTAGACAAATCAATGTTTTTTTCCGGAAGGTTCATCTGGATAAATCTGGATGCATTCCATACCTTATTGGCAAAGTTTCTGGATGCTTCTACTCTTTCCCAGTAGAATCTCATATCATTACCCGGTGCATTACCTGTAATCAGAGTAAATCTTAATGCATCAGCACCGTACTTATCAATTACTTCCAATGGGTCAATTCCGTTTCCAAGAGACTTGGACATCTTTCTTCCCTGATCATCACGAACCAAACCGTGGAATAATACGGTATGGAACGGAAGTTTTCCTGTATGCTCAATTCCTGAGAATACCATACGGATTACCCAGAAGAAGATAATATCATAACCTGTTACAAGAACATCTGTCGGATAGAAGTAATCATAAGCATCTGTCTTTTCCGGCCAACCTAAAGTAGAGAATGGCCAAAGAGCTGATGAGAACCATGTATCCAATGTATCTTCATCCTGTTTTAAGTGATTCTTTCCACATTTCGGACATACTTCCGGAGCTGTTGCTGATACAACTACTTCTCCACAATCCTGACAATAATAAGCAGGTATTCTGTGTCCCCACCACAACTGTCTTGAGATACACCAGTCTCTGATATTATCTAACCAGTTATAGTATGTCTTATCCATTCTTTCCGGAATTAATTTCAATTCGCCATTCTTAACGGCATCAATTGCAGGCTGCGCCAATTCCTTCATGGCAACGAACCACTGTGGCTTAATCATCGGTTCAATGGCAGTCTTACATCTGTCATGAGTACCAACGCTGTGTGTAATATCTTCTGTTTCAACCAAAAGACCTAAATCATCTAAGTCTTTCAGGATTGCTTTTCTTGCTTCATAACGATCCATACCGGCATACTTTCCGCCAAGGTCGTTAATGCTTCCGTCATCGTTTAAGATGTTGATTTCTTCCAAGTTATGTCTCTTACCAACTTCATAATCGTTCGGGTCATGAGCAGGTGTAATCTTTACGACACCGGTTCCTTTTTCCATATCCGCGTGTTCGTCGGCAATAACCGGAATCTGTCTTCCTGTTAAAGGGAGTTCTACCATCTTTCCGATTAAGTCTTTATATCTGTCATCTTCTGCGTTAACAGCAACGGCAGTATCACCTAACATTGTTTCCGGACGGGTTGTTGCGATTTCAAGAAATCTTCCTTCTTCCCCCGCAACCGGATAGTTAATATGCCAGAAATGACCATTCATATCAACGTGCTCTACTTCCGCATCACTGATAGATGTCTGACAAACCGGACACCAGTTAATTAATCTGGAACCCTTGTAAATTAATTTCTTATTATAAAGCTTTACGAATACATCATTTACTGCGTGGGAACATCCTTCATCCATTGTAAAACGTTCTCTGTCCCAATCTGCAGATGCACCAAGCTTCTTTAACTGATTGATAATTCTTCCGCCGTATTCTTCTTTCCAATCCCATGCTTTTTCAAGGAATCCTTCTCTTCCGAGATCATCCTTTTCAATTCCCTGTTCTTTCAGAGCATTGATAATCTTTACTTCTGTAGCAATGGATGCATGGTCTGTTCCCGGCTGCCATAATGCATTGTATCCCTGCATTCTTTTAAAACGTACTAAAATATCCTGCATTGTATTGTCCAATGCATGACCCATGTGTAACTGTCCTGTAATATTTGGAGGTGGCATTACAATCGTAAATGGTTTTTTACTTCTGTCAGCCTCCGCATGAAAATACTTCTTTTCTGTCCACTTCTGATATAACTTATCTTCGATATCAGCCGGACTGTAATTCTTTGCAATTTCCTTTTTCATTTTTTCTCTCCTTTTAAGTGATTTTCGACACAAAAAATCGTGCCAAATGGTATCGGCACGATTCTTAATTATCTATGCAGGTACCGCTAAGAAGGGCGAAACATACGCTCGCGGTACCACCTTCTTGATCACTCATCATATCCTGTAACGGGGACGAACCGGAAGCAACTACACACAATAAAGCTTTGTCACTTCTGCTCCCAAGCTACCTTCACAACCACTTCTTTACAAGGCTTCCACCATCCCCTGCTCTCTGGAAAAGGTTTGTTGCTACTCCTCTTGTTCACTGCATTTATACATACCTAATATATTAAATTTATAAGCTGCTTTTGTCAACAGCAATCTTAACTATTGATTTCCACTACGTATTCCTTCTTGCACTTTTTCACGTAGTCTCCTTCGTTCGCTTCATCCCACTCAGATTGGATGTGAACTTTTCTTCGGATAATCTCGGAACGAAGTCGATTGACTACGGTATCTGAGATACCGTATTTTTTCTGATCGATTTTCAGACGTTCCTCATCCCCTTCCAACAGCGAACAAAGAAGTAAGGATTCCAAAGACTCGCTGGAATTATTCAAACGGTATGCACAACGAAATGCTGCTGCCGCTTCTTCATATTCAAATAACCTGGTATACGCCACGGCAAGATTATTGTAGACATCTCCGTAAAAACGCTCCGGCAATTCTTTGTTCACAGACTTTTTCAAAATGCTGTTATAGTAATTAATTGCCATATTGTATTTTCCGGTATCCATCAGCATATCTGCTTTGGCTTTCACACGCTCTGCTGCTGTTTTGGAACTAAGCATTACCAGATGGTTTTCCAGTTTTTCCGATTCTCTTTCGGAATAATATCCGGAATTCTTAATCACAAAGGCAACCTTTTCTCCTAGGCTTCCTTTATTATCATTAATTGTTCTCAACCCTGCCGCAATGGATGGCTGATTCAATTCATCCTCAATATATGCCAGCAACCCTTCATTGAAAAAACCTTCTTCTACGAGATACAGGTAATTGAACAAATAGTAAGCCAATTCTTCAATGGAATAGATATTTCTGTTGATTTCTTTAATGTAATACGGTTTATCCGTATGTATGGTACATAATGCAATTTTATTCATGTTTCCTATAAAACCTACAGTTCGTAGATTTTACTTACCTCCATTCCTGAACTCTTAAATAATTCTCCGAATCCCAAATCCTTAATGACTATTTCAAATTTGTTTTCATCCAGATATCTGAAGTTCACTTCGATTCTTGTAGTCTTCGGTGGTCTTTCCGGAAATCCGGTCAGATCCAGTTCAAAACCGTCTTTTTGCTGTTTCAACAAATCGTTCACTTCAAAATATGCTTTGGTTGGAGATTCCATAATACATTCTGCCTTGGACTTTGCCTGAGACCAGTAATCCCCTACATTAGAAAGGGTAATGGTATTATCTCTTTCCTTGTATTTTACCGCCATAGTAACTTTTACTCTGGTACGGCCTTTGCAGGAAATCAAATAGTTTTCCAGATTTGGAATATGGAAAAATTCCTTTGCTCCCAAAGCTGCACCTTTCACAATCAGGTTGTTCCCTTTGAAAACTCTTCTGTTTCTACACATCAAAGACAAAGATTTTTCCCAGTCTTCTTCGTAGAACCCGTCTCCGGACAGGTAGATTCCGGAAACCACATTATGTTTAAACGCTTCATCCAAATAATCAAACAATACTTCATCTGCATGTCTTGGATTTTCCTTCACCTGTTCATAGGTTAACAGTTCCGAAAGGTCATCTACTTCCACATAAGCAATGGATGGGCCTCGTCCGTGAATTACTTTCAACTGTCGATTTACTAGTTTTTCTTTGGTGAAAGAAAGGAAGTAAACCCGGTTAATCCAAATGTCTTTATTCTGATTCAACACGTAATATACAAAACTTTCCGAATGACTGATGATGCGGAAATCTCCTTCTTCATATCCCAACCGGAACAAGGTTTCCGTTAATGCTTCCACCAAAGAAGGGGTTACTTCTTCCACGGTAATCAGGATATTCTTTACCGATTGATTATCACATCGTTTTTCAGCCATCTTCAACAGATAAGAAAAGTATGCACTCATAATCTCAATGCTTTTCTCATCACTGTCTTCCAAAAGCATTTCCGGCAGACAGTCATAACTGACACAGTCCGGAATTTCCGCTTTGTTTACAGCTTCTTCTCCGGCATACCATTCCTTCAGATTTTTGTGGTAACAAACCACAGAAGGAATCAGATAATTGTCTTCGGTTCCAAAGCTGATGGATTCCGGATTTCCGTTTTCATCAATGAACGCTAACTGTGTATAGTCTTTTGAAAAATCTATTCCTAAAATTGTACCTTTAACCAAAACATCCTCCTACCCTACAACAGTTTAAACAAATCTTTTCCGGCAATTCGATCCAGTTCATAGGACTGCATAATTTCTCTTGCCGCTTCATTTCTGCCGAGATTTCTGCAAATCATCATGCCGTTAATCATGCCGAATCTGGTCTCGTCATTGTAGGTATTTTTATCTGTAATTCGAACTGAATAATTGTCCAAAACTTTTCCGTTCGGGACTTCATCAGAATATTCTTTAATGCTGTAATTAATTTCTTCTCCATAGAACATAATAATTTCTTTAGTGAAGATTCCCTGATAAATGCTGCGCATTTCTTCATTGACCCGTTTCGTATGCCCTTCAGCAGTCTTGATTTGATAATCAATGTAAACTTTATGCTTTGGATTTGTTCTGAAGTCAATGATTGTTTTATCAATCAAATCAAATGGTACTTTAAACCATTTATTGAATTTCTTATAGAAGTCCAGATTAATATGATTCTTTGCCAAATCACCAATGAGTTTCTTTGCGATTTCAATTTCCTTTTCTGTCAACTCATCCTTCTTGGAAAGAATTTCCACAAAAGCAATTTTTGTAATTAATGTGGTCTGGAAACCATTGCTGTATTCCTGTTCCAGAATTTCCCAAACAATATCCGGGCACTGCACTTTCTTAATAAAGTAATTGAATGTTACATAGGTATAGAAAGCTCTGCGCACCATGGAATTGGTTGGATATTTTAAATATTCCCGGTAGATATTGTAAATACCATCATAAGTGCTTGCCTCAAAAATATACTGAATCAACAGTCTTTCTGCCAGCGTATTATCTTCAATTTTCTTTGCCTGAATGGAAAGGAATAGCTGCTGCAGTTCCAAAGAACCTGCCTCGTAGTATTTTCCGAGATAGACCAGAATGCTGTCTTCTCTGCATCCGTTTCGGAATACAACACCACAGATTTCGGCCAACAACTTGTTGTCCTTCATTTCCTCCCGTTCTACCAGTTCCAGACACATCTTCTTCAATAATTCAACTTCAATGCCCTGATAGCCATAGCGTACAACATATGGGTACACCATCTCAATCATATTTCTTTCAATGAGGACTTCCATCACCTTATTTCTGGATGGAATGGATAATTCTTCCATATTTAATGAGAGAAGATAAATATCCAAATCGCCCTTGTCAAATCCCTTATAGTAGTAATCCACAATGAATTCTTTTAATGCAAGTTCGTACTGTTTTGAGATTCCCTGCATTTCCACAGCTCTCTTTAATTCCACCACTTCTCCCTGATGGTCTAACGGATGTTCCATAATCTCTTCTACATAACGAAGGACGTCCAAATCGTTGGAACGCTGTTCTTCCAGATGAATGTCAATCTTCATCTGTTCCAGCTCATAGGATACTTTGGACATAATGTTTCCGTTTCCGTCTACAAAGACGATAACCGGATTCTTTGTATAAATCTGAACATACGCATTCTTGTTTGTCACGGAAACCATTTGTACATGTTCCATTTCTTTGTGACAAACAACAACAGATTTAATATTTTCATTGTCCACTCTAATCTCATAGGTGTTCAATACCTGAGACAATTTACTTTCCATATCATCTACAACAAAATCCTTTGTGAGAACCATGTTGTAAATCACACGAAGGAAACGATTATTTCTTCCCATCAGAAGCTGTTCTGTTGCATATCGTTCCAATCCATCTCTGAATTTTGCAAACATCGGATCATCCTTCATATTGATAATCAGATTCGCATAGAAATAATCTTTATTTTCTCCTAAAGTATCTGTACCGTAGGAGAAATATTTGTATACAGACTGTTCGAACGGTTTGTACTGTGTTACGTCCGAAGAGTAAATGTAATATTCATATAAATTGGTAATCTTCAGGTCATGGAGCACGCCCAATTCCAACCACTTAAAGTATTCCGGCTGCTTCTTTTCTCCATTGATAATCATGGAACAGATTGCCCCCAGCACTTCATCCTGTTTCGTGTCTTCATAAAAACGGGTCAGGATTTGGAAGTACGTTGTCTGGAAAGTCTTTTCCTTTACCATCAGTTCCGCAACCTGCTTCGCCAATTCTTCATTTGCCATATGATATTTTCCGGCAAAGTTTAACACCTGAATTTCAAACTTATTGATAATTCGTAAAAGCTCCGGCTGCTTGGCAATAATATTAGCCGCTTCGTAATACATTACCGGACTATAGCATCCATCTCCGAACAGACGCTTAATCATGGTATATTTCAAACTTGGATTTTCTTCAAATCGTTCATCCATATAAAAGAGCATCCAAAGCAACTGCCATGTATCATGTCCGCCTTCGTAGTACTGCTTAATTTCATCCTTAATATCACTGGTATAATTCGGATTGTTTTTCTGCAAAGTTTTTAAATAAAGATAGAAGCAATATTCTTCTACGCTGTATTCTTTATTCAGCGCAAGAATTCCTGAAACTTCATTTAAGTATGAAGATGCTTCTTCATTCTGGTTTTGAACAATGGCAATATGAGCCTTTGCCAGAAGACCTACCACATCTTTTCCATTGGAAGAAAGACGTTCATCTGCCATTCTGCTCATTTCATCCATCCACTTAAAGCTGTCGATTTTACCGGTACGGAAATCCAGATAATTCTTAATCAGCCCCATGTTATTTCTTTTTTCACTGATATACTCTTCAATGCTGTCTTTCTGATTAACAATAATCACATCATACACGATACACTCGTGGACGTTCTTAAAGGTAATTCTTCCGTGATTGCTTCCACCGTGAAGTTTTGCTGCATTGATATAGTATTTATATTCTGCAATTCTGCCGTTGAACTCTTCACTGCTAACCTTGTCCTTACAGTTATAAAAGAATTCTCCTTCTACGGTTACGTCTAAGTCAACGTATCCCCAGGTATTCTTATGTATTTCAACTACATCTGCATAATTGTCTTCAATATTTGTAAATTCTTTCAGATTTTCTTTCGTCAGAATGGTAACGCGCTTTTTCAGTCCCATTCCCACCAGAAATTCTTCCATAGCAATATGTCTGTTATGATTTTTCATCAGCTGATTATACAAAGTATATCCATAGCTGTCCTTTTTCAGGAAATAGGTTCTGAATTCTTTGGACATAAATAAAAGCAACGCTTCATCATAGCTTTCCTGAACAAGCTGAAGAAAATCCTGCAATGTATTGACGCTTCCACCTGCCGATGTCACTTCATCTTTTTTAATTGTAATCCCAAACGGAATAGCAAAATCACCACCGGTGGTAATCACGCTGATTGTTCCGCTGCAGACCTGTCCTTCGTACAGATTTTTACCGCTGATTTTATAGCGTAATATATTATTCACTCCGTAAAACTGATTGTTCTCAAAGGTCACGTGGTCATCCGTTGAAAAAGCCACACCTTTTACCGGAAGTCCATTCTTTCCGGTTATTGTGATTTCTCCTTCTACGGTTTCTCCACCGTGCAGTTCCACGGCAATTCTGTTTTCTGAAATTTCCACATCAGGCGTTTCATAATTTGCATTTCCTGATGCCAGTTTTTCCATCAAAAGTTTCACAATTGTACCTCTTTACTCTTTGTCTATCTGATTAAGCATCTCCTTTGATTTTTTTGAAATGCTCTTTTACTTTCACTTCGTATCCCAAATCTCCCGGTTCATAAAATACACAATCGGTTAAACCGTCCGGAAGATACTGTTGCTTCACATAATGATTCGGGAAGTCATGGGCATATTGATATCCGATGCCATGTCCCAGTTTAGCAGCCCCACCATAATGAGCATCCTGCAAATGTGTCGGAACCGGTGCGGTAATTGTATTCTTTACTTTTTCTGTAGCAGCAAAGATTGCATTGCATGCTGCATTGCTCTTCGGTGCCGTTGCCACATAAATAGCAGCCTCTGATAAAATAATCTGAGACTCCGGCATCCCCACCTGATGCACAGCCTGTGCTGCTGCATTTGCCACAACCAACGCATTTGGATCTGCCATTCCCACATCTTCCGCTGCACAAATCATAATTCTTCGTGCAATAAAGTCAACGCTTTCACCGGCATATAACATTTTTGCCAGATAATAAACCGCTGCATCCGGGTCAGATCCTCGCATACTTTTTATAAATGCGGAAATCGTATCGTAATGATTGTCTCCCCCCTTGTCATAGCGCAACGCTCTTTTTTGAACACATTGTTCCGCCACTTCCAGGGTAATATGGATTTTTCCGTCTTCTGACGGATCTGTTGTCAACACACCAAGTTCTACTGCATTGAGTGCTGTTCTAGCATCACCGTTTGCAACTCCTGCCAAAAAGTTTTTTGCATCTTCTGATATTTCTGCATTATAGACGCCCATTCCTCGCTCTTTATCATAAACAGCCCGTTCAATCAGCGTTTTAATATTGTCATAGGACAATGGTTTCAACTCAAAAATGATAGAACGGGAAATCAACGCAGTGTTGACTTCAAAATAAGGATTTTCCGTAGTTGCCCCAATCAGCACCACCGTTCCATCTTCCACAAAGGGAAGTAAGTAGTCCTGCTGTCCCTTGTTAAAACGATGAATTTCATCTACAAACAAAATCGTCTTTCTACCGTTCATTGCTACTGTCTGCTTTGCCTGTGCTACAACTGCTTCCATATCTTTTTTTCCTGCAACGGTAGCATTTAACTGCGTAAATTCCGCACTAGTAGTATTAGCAATCACCTTTGCCAATGTAGTCTTTCCAGTCCCCGGCGGTCCATAAAAAATAACAGAACTGATCTTATCTGCCTTAATTGCTCTATATAATAATTTATCTTTTCCAATGATATGCTCCTGTCCTACCACTTCTTCCAAAGTTCTTGGTCGAAGCCTGCTGGCAAGCGGAGATTCTTTTTCACTGTGTAGATTTCTGGCGTAATCAAATAAATCCATGTTTGACTCCTGATTGTTCTTTCACTTGTCTTGTTTCCTGCTGAAAGATTAAATCTCATAGCAGTCCACCCTTCATTTTACCACAAAATGTTTTATTCTTCTACGCCAGTTCTTATTCCAATTGCACTTTTTTATCAAATTATCCGTGAACTACATCCTATGCAATTTGAGAAATCTTTCAATTTATGGTAAAATATTTGATTGTCGAGGAAAAATAGACTTTTGAATAAAGGAGACTGTTTATGTTATTAGAAAAATATACCGGGATGAGTGAAGATGCTTTAACAACTCAGATTAACAAATATGCTGACCGTTGTGTAACCAATTCTTCTATTGATCCCAATTTATATGATACTTATGATGTAAAAAGAGGCTTGCGTGACCGTATTACCGGAAAAGGTGTTTTAACCGGTCTGACGGAAATCGGTGACGTACATTCTTTTGACATTATTGACGGTAAATCAGTTCCTTGTGAGGGAAAACTTTACTATCGTGGAATTGACATTGAAGATATTGTTCAGGGTTTTTTGGCAGAAGACCGTTTTGGTTTTGAAGAAACAACTTATCTTCTTCTTTTCGGAGAATTACCTACACAAAAACGTTTGGAGAACTTCAATCAGGTATTGGCTCAGTATCGTACACTTCCAACCAGTTTCGTTCGAGATATTATTATGAAAGCACCGGGACGTGATATGATGAACCTTTTGGCTCGTTGTGTGCTCTCCCTCTATGCTTGGGATGAAAATCCAGATGATACATCCATTTCCAATGTTTTACGCCAGAGTTTAAGTCTGATTGCCCGCGTTCCATTAATGTCAGTTTATGGTTATCAGGTTCACGAGCACTATCACAATGGTGGTAATTTACATATTATCAATCCGGACCTTAATTTATCCACGGCAGAAAATATTTTACGTTTATTAAGACCAGATGGCTCTTATACACACTTGGAAGCAAAATTGTTGGACTTGGCATTAGTTCTTCATGCAGAGCACGGTGGTGGTAACAATTCTACCTTCACCAACCACGTTGTTTCTTCTTCAGGAACAGATACTTACTCTGCCATTGCCGCATCCTTAGGTTCTCTGAAAGGACCAAAGCACGGTGGTGCAAATATTAAGGTAAAGCAGATGTTCGATCATATGAAAGACACTATTGATAACTGGGATGATGATGAAGAAATTTCCAGCTATCTTCAGGGCCTTGTAGATAAGAAATTATTTGACAAGTCCGGTTTAATTTACGGTATAGGTCATGCTGTTTATGCAATTTCCGATCCTAGAGCTAAGCTGTTGAAGGGCTTAACAGAAAAGCTTGCAAAAGAAAAAGGACGCATGGACGAATTCCAACTTTATCAGAATGTGGAACGCCTTGCTCCTGCGATTATTTCCAAGGGTCACCGCAGAAATAAGGTGGTTAGTGCCAACGTAGACTTCTACAGCGGATTTGTTTATTCCATGTTAGGACTTCCGGATGCCCTTTACACACCAATGTTTGCTTCTGCTCGTATGGCAGGATGGAGTGCTCATCGTATTGAAGAGCTCATTAACGCCGGAAAGATTATTCGTCCGGCATATAAGAATGTAATTAAGAAACATGATTATATTCCTTTGACAGAACGATAAAAAGCACAGAAACGGTATCAGCAACATCATTGCTAATACCGTTTTTTTTGTCTATTTTATCCGACAGACTATAACCCTGATGCATCAAATCCCCCATCCTACACAAACTGATTTGTTTCTTCATTGTACTCATAATTAATTGAGCGTAATTTTTCCACCAGTGTTTCTTTTTCCACATCTTTTGCTTTGCAAAATTCATCCAGATTTGAATAGTAATCTCTCAAGTTTGTATTTACCACACTTAAAAGCATTACCGGATCCTTTGGTAAATCTCCCATTATCTTATCCCCCATATTAAATAACCAATAATAATTCCACCAATCATTCCAATGATCATATGAACGATTCGCATAATATCCAGCTGCTTCGGACCTGCTTCCTTGTCAAACTGTTTGGATTGTTTGCGATTAAACCGAACCACATCCACCACCAACAGAATACTTCCTACGAAAGCAATTGCAAAGGAAATCAACGCCACTGCCATAGCAATTCCCTGTGCATTTCCTCTCAGAAGAAACAGCATTAAAACAGAAGTTACTGATAAAATTGCTGCGGGTGCAGTAATCATCATTACAATTTTCCCAAAACCTTCCGGCACATACTGGTCGCCTCGGTTTGACATCATTTTATTATTCTTGTTCATTCCATAATAGTTTTTAGCCATCTTCTTCTCCTTTTAGAATCCAATCACTTTTAAAAGACCTGTAATTCCGGCTCCCATAATGATACCGGCAAGAACCACCCCTGCCATACAAGCCGCCACGCTCTTCTTAAAATCCATATCCAAAATGCTTGCTGCCAATGTTCCTGTCCAGGCACCTGTTCCCGGAAGTGGAATTCCAACAAATAAGAACAATGCGAAATAAAGGCCACGCCCCGCCTTTTCTGTCAGTTTCTGACCACCCTTTTCTCCTTTTGTTAAACAAAAAGTAAAGAACTTTCCAATCACTTTCTTATCTTTTCCCCACACAAGAATTTTTCTTGCAAAAAAGAAAATAAAAGGTACCGGAAGCATATTTCCAAGAATTGCAACAATATATGTCTGCAATACCGGCAAGTGATAGGTGTTCAGCCCTACCGGTGCAGCTCCTCTGATTTCCACGATTGGAACCATTGATATTAAAAATACAATAAGATACTTAATTGGTTTCGACATAATTTCTCCTAACTTTTCAATACTTAATAACCTTATAAAGTATATCATTGTAGTATGTTTTTCTCAACTTTTTATTTCCCTTACCCTTATCCTTATCCTTTTCTTTCTGAATTGTTGACTACGATTTTCCCCTCTAATATACTTAAGTTAAAATCATTCACTATTTATAAAGGAAAGGAGTTATTTATGATTAAAGGAAATTTTTCAGTTGGTACCATTATAAAAATCATGTCGCTCATTTACGCCTCAATTTGCATTATAGCAATTATTATTTTTATTATAAGTGAACCTACCGGTTTACTTAATTCAAATCCGCGTTATAGGCAATTGAACGACACAATAACCGGTGCCGAGTCTGCCGATAGCATCTCCGACACCTCCGACACTTCCGAAAATAAAGAAGATCTTGTCAAAGAAATGCTTTTTTTAGAAATCACTTACAAGCTTAAGGTCGTTTTTATTTTGTTACTTGGCACTATTTTTACCACATCTATTTTGTACGGATTTGGTGAAGTTGTTTGTCGATGCATTTCTATCGACGAAAAGTTATCTGCCGGTCACAAAAAAAGTAAAAATATAAAATTTGATTTAGAATAACAATAAAGTCAGGAGAATTAAAACAATCTCCTGACTTTTTCATATATTACTTTTCCTTTACATATTATTTCACAACCAATTTTCCATCTACCACATCAAAAACAATGGTATCTCCTACATGAACCTTTCCTTCCAGAATCACTCTGGCAGCAAGTGTTTCCACATTTTTCTGGATATAACGCTTCAGTGGTCTTGCTCCGTAAATCGGATCGTAACCATTGTCTGCCACAAATTTCTTTGCCGCATCGGTAAGTTCCACTGCCAACTCTTTATCTTCCAGACGTTCATTTAATTCTTTCACAACCAAATCAACAATGCCACCAATGTTCTCTCTTGTTAACGGCTTGAACATAATAATTTCATCCAAGCGGTTCAAAAATTCCGGTCGGAAGTTCATCCGTAATTCTTCCATAACCTGTTGTTCGTTTTCAGCCTTGATATTGCCCTGCTCATCAATGCCTTCCAGCAAATATGCAGAACCAAGGTTAGATGTCATAATGAGAATGGTGTTTTTAAAGTCCACCGTTCTTCCCTGAGAATCTGTAATACGGCCATCATCCAACACCTGAAGCAATACATTGAATACGTCCGGATGCGCCTTTTCCACTTCGTCAAATAAGACAACGGAATAAGGTTTTCTTCGTACCGCTTCGGTGAGCTGACCGCCTTCATCATAGCCAACATATCCCGGAGGCGCTCCGATTAATCTGGATACACTGTGCTTCTCCATGTATTCACTCATATCAATGCGGACCATATTGCTTTCATCATCAAAAAGATTTTCCGCCAGGGATTTTGCCAGTTCGGTTTTTCCGACACCGGTTGGTCCAAGGAACAAGAAGGAACCGATTGGTTTTCCCGGATCTTTAATTCCAGCTTTAGAACGAATAATGGATTCTGTAATTTTTGTTACAGCTTCATCCTGTCCAATCACACGTTTATGAAGCTGTTCATCCAAATGCAAGGTCTTTTCTCGTTCAGTTTCCGACAATTTTGAAACCGGAATTCCGGTCCAGCGAGAAATAATTCTTGAAATTTCCTCTTCGGTAACTGCTTCACGAACAAGACTTAAATCTTTTTCTTTCGTGCGCTGTTCCTCTTCTTCCAGCTGTTTTTCCAATTGCGGAAGCTGTCCGTACTGCAATTCGGCTGCACGATTTAAATCGTAAGCACTTTGTGCCTTTTCGATTTCTTTCTTTACAGTTTCAACCTGTTCTCTCAGTTCCTGCAAACGGTTTACGGAGTTCTTTTCATTCTCCCACTGTGCCATTCTGCTGTTTAATTCGTCCCGTTCTTCGGCCAGTTCTTTCTGCAATTCTTCCAGACGTTCTTTGCTGAGATTATCCGTTTCTTTCTTCAATGCAGCTTCTTCAATTTCCATCTGCATGACTTTCCGTCGCAGTTCATCCACTTCTGTCGGCATAGAATCCATTTCTGTCTTGATCAATGCACAGGCTTCATCCACCAGATCAATTGCTTTATCCGGCAAAAATCGGTCTGTAATGTAACGGTCTGAAAGGGTTGCCGCACTTACCAGTGCACCATCCTGAATTTTAACACCGTGGAATACTTCATAGCGTTCTTTCAATCCACGTAGAATGGAAATGGTATCTTCCACTGTTGGCTCGTTCACCAACACCGGCTGAAATCTTCGCTCTAACGCCTTATCTTTCTCAATGTACTCTCTGTACTCATCCAAGGTTGTAGCACCGATGCAATGCAGTTCTCCTCTGGCAAGCATTGGTTTTAACATATTTCCGGCATCCATCGCGCCGTCTGTTTTTCCGGCTCCTACTATGGTATGGAGTTCATCAATGAAAAGAATGATTTCTCCATTGCTTCCTTTTACCTCTTCCAACACAGCCTTCAGACGTTCTTCAAATTCGCCTCGGTACTTTGCTCCGGCAAGCATGGAACCTAAATCCAATGCGAACACTTTCTTATCCTTTAATCCTTCCGGTACATCGCCTCGGACAATTCTCTGTGCTAACCCTTCTACTGCTGCGGTTTTACCTACACCGGGTTCTCCAATCAGCACCGGATTGTTCTTTGTCTTTCTGGACAAAATACGAATCACATTTCGAATTTCCGCATCACGTCCAATTACCGGATCCAGTTTCTGCTCTCTGGCTCTTTCCACCAAATCCTGTCCGTACTTTGCCAATGCATCATAGGTTCCTTCCGGATTATCGGAAGTTACTTTCACGTTTCCGCGAACAGACTGCAATGCCTCCAAAAACTTTTCTCTTGTAATCCCCATTTCTTTAAAGAGATTTGCCACCTCTTTATTCGGCTTTCCGATTAACTGCAGGAAAAGATGCTCAACGGAAACATATTCGTCTCCCATTCGCTTTGCCTCATCTTCTGCAGAAACTAATACACTGTTCAGAGACTGACTAATGTATGGGCTTCCTCCCTGCACCTTTGGTCTCTTTTCAATCAACTGCAAAACTCTGTTTGAAAACAGTTGTGCCTGAATTTCCATTTTCTCAATCAACTTGGTAATTAAGCTGTCTTCCAGGGAAATCAAACTATATATTAAATGTTCCTGATCTATTTCCTGGTTTCCATATTCTGCAGCAACCTTTTCACAGTTCTGAACCGCCTCCAGGGACTTCTGTGTAAACTTACTAATATTCATCACATGGACCTCCTTAATACTTTTTATCTCGCAGTCTTAACCTCTCCCCAAAAGAGCGATTAGCACTCTCCTTTGTTGACTGCTAATTCTATTTTACACTATTTTTTTAGAAAAGTTAAGACATTATGTAAACTATTTGTTAAATTTTTTATGATGAGTGCCTCCCAAAAATAAAAACCTGTATTGGTATGACCAATGCAGGTTTTTTATATTCTTTATAATATTTCAGCTAATGCCTGATATAGTTTTTCCATCTCCTCATCAGTTCCGACGGTAATTCGCAAGTAATTGTTAATTCTCGGTTTATTCCAGTATCTGACATAAATATCCTTGCTCTTTAAGAAATCAAAAATTTCTTTTGCAGGTACTGTCTTGTGTGTTACAAACAGGAAGTTTGTTCTGGACTCTGTTCCTTCAAAGCCCATTTCTGCAAGCTTCTTCTTTGCGTTTTCTCTGGTTGCAACAATCTTATCGCGAATAGTTCTGAAATAAGCATCATCATTAATTGCTTCCACGCCTGCTAAAATCGCCGGCTGATTCATAGTATAGGAATTGTATGCGAATTTAACATTCTGCATTGCCGTAATCAGTTCTTCACTACCGATGGCGAATCCGATTCTCGCTCCTGCCATAGCTCTTGATTTCGAAAATGTTCCGGTAACCAGAAGATTTTCGTACTTTGGCAGTAAATCTCTTGCGGTTACTGTGCCGAAATCTGCATAAGCTTCATCCACAATCACAATCGAGTCCTGATTGTCCTGAATCAGTTTCTCAATAGAGTCCAATGGCATTTCAATCGCTGTCGGTGCATTTGGATTTGCAAAAATCACCCCACCGTTTGGGATCTTATAATCTTCAATATTAATTTCAAAACGGTCATTTACCGGAATAGTCTGATATGGAATGCGGAACAACTCTGCCCACACATCATAAAAAGAATACGTAATGTCCGGGAATAAGATTGGTTTCTCTGAATTAAAGAATGTCAGAAAAGCCATTCCCAAAACATCATCGGAACCTACGCCGACAAAAACCTGTTTTTCTGAAACACCGTAATAATGAGCAATGGCACGTACCAACGGTCCTACATCCGGAGCCGGATATAATCGTAATAAGTCCGTATTGAAATTGTTCATAATTTCATCCACCTTTGGTGATGGTGGATACGGACACTCATTGGTATTCAGCTTTACCATATTCTCTTTGTTCGGCTGTTCTCCCGGAGTATATGGTGTTACTTTTCTAATATATTTTTCCCATTCTCTCATTTTATTTACCTCTTATGACACTAAATTCTGTTCCTTTTCTTTGGAGTTTTTTCTCCTGACCTGATGAATCGAAATCAGAAGGATTATAAAACATAACGCCAGCAAAAAGCCCAAGGCATCGATAATCACATCCCGTACCTGAGGACTTCTTCCATCTACAAATCCCTGATGAAATTCATCCGTCACTGCATATAGAATTCCAAATCCCTCAGAAAACAAGATTCGTCTAATCTTCTGTCCAATCCAATCAAAGGTAAGCAGGAATCCTCCCACCAGCAGTCCGAGAATTGCATATTCTCCAAAATGCCCTGTCTTTCGGACACAAAAGCTAACTTTATTAAACAATTCTTCCTGCTGTTCTGTACTGAGTTCTGAAAAGTCCGGTTCAATGATTTTTACAATCCGTTCTGTAATTTTATCACTTAACGATGATGATTCTGTCGCTGTCGCTGAAGAAAAACCAAAAATTGTAATCATCCACCAAAGGATGAGACAAAATAACACCATTCGAACGCCCAAGACTTTTCCCTTCGTATGTAATCTGTTATTTTTCAACGGCATGACCTTTTTCTTTAATTACTGCAATCACTTCATCCACATAAGCTTCCGCTTCCTGCTCTGTTTTTGCTTCCACCATAACACGGATCACCGGTTCTGTTCCGCTTTCACGAACTAAAATTCTACCGTTGTCTCCCAGTTTTTCTGTTACGGCATCCACTGCCTTCTGAACGTCTGCATCAGCTCTTGCTTCCGGCTTGCTTGCCACTCTGATATTCTTTAATACCTGTGGATAAATTGTTACCGGATTAATCAGCTCTGACATTTTTTTCTTGGATGAAAGCATAACTTCCATTAACTTAATGGATGTTAAAATACCGTCTCCTGTTGTAGCATATTTACTGAAAATAATATGTCCGGATTCTTCTCCACCAAGACGATAGTTATTATTTCTCATGCATTCATAAACGTACTTGTCACCCACATCCGTCTTTTCATAATCAATTCCCATGGCATCGAATGCTTTGTAAAGACCAATGTTAGACATAATGGTTGTAACAACGGTATTGTTGTCCAGTTCGCCGTTTTCTTTCATGTAAGTACCGCAAACATAAAGAATTAAATCTCCGTTTACAATATGACCTTCATCATCTACACAGAAACAACGATCTGCATCGCCATCATATGCAAAACCAATATCTAAATGATTTCCAATAACGAATTTCTGAAGTTCTTCAATATGTGTTGAACCACAGCCCATGTTGATATTTGTTCCGTTTGGTTCTGCATGAATAACATGTGTTTCAGCGCCTAACGCATCAAATACACTTTTTGCAATTGCAGAAGCACTTCCGTTAGAACAATCCAATCCAACTTTAATATTTCTAAAGGAATGCTTTGCCAATGTCATTAAATATCCCATGTAACGGTTTCTTCCTGCGAAGTAATCCACAGTTCTACCAATCTTTTCGCCTACTGCATATGGAATACTGTCAAAATCTGCATCAATATATTCCTCAATCTGATCGATGATTTCCTGTTCCATTTTTTCACCCTTGCCATTTAACAACTTAATTCCATTGTCATAGAATGGGTTGTGGCTGGCTGAAATCATAATACCGCAATCGAAATCCTCTGTGCTGACAACATAAGAAACACTTGGTGTTGTCGTAACATGCAACAAGTAAACATCTGCTCCTGTAGATGTTAAACCTGCTGATAAAGCATCTTCAAACATATAACTGCTTCGACGGGTATCCTTTCCGATTGCTACGGAACACTTATGATAACGTCCATAATACCAACCAAGAAAACGTCCCACTTTAAATGCATGCATTGCTGTAAGATTTACGTTTGCTTCTCCTCTAAATCCGTCTGTTCCAAAATATTTGCCCATAATTCTCCTCCATTGTTTAGAATATCTCCATCCTTACTATTATATAATAGATGGCATCTTTTTACAAATCCGATACTGCTTTTCCATGCAATCATACCGGCTCTTTTTTCATTAGCTTTCAATCTCCACAAGGATGTTCTCACATTCGTTTTCCAAATCCAACAACACCGCTTTCAGTTGATTCAGATACTCATTCAATCGCTCATCTTCCTTTTGGGAATTGCGCACGATAATCTTCATATCATTAATTCTGGAAGACATTAAATCATAAAATCCATCCAGATTTTTTCCGTAATATTTCGGGAATTCAAATACATCTGCCAACATTCCGTGAATTTCTTTCAAATCATTGATTCCCTGAAAATCTAAAACATAATCCATTGTCCTTCTCCTCAATTAATATAATTGTCTGAAACTTGCATAATGATTTTCCGTATAGAAAATTAATCCGTCGGTTGAATAAATCAATCGCTTCGGACCTCTCTCATCCGCACCTAGCGTATCGATGTCACATTCATAGTACTTTCTTCCTGCTGCCTTTGGAAGCTTTCCTTCATAGTTTCCAAAGTAGTCTCCGCCAATACATTTCCCCGGTGCGTAACGTTCTACGGAACCCCCCTGCCAGCCTAACTGCTTTGCTTCATTCTTTGTAATAAAGTTATTTGGAAGTTTTCCATATTGGTGAATGTAATTAGCCACATCTTCTGCAGAAGTGTAAGAACCGTTCTTGTCCACTTCCTTGGAATGTTTCTGTTCCGGTTCTTCGCTCTTAGACTTCTTTTTCTCTGTCTTTTTTTTCGTCTGCTTTTCAGTTTTTTTCTGCTGTTTTGTCTGCTTCTGCTTTTCGCTCTTTTGCTTATTGTTTTGTTTTACCGTCGTATCTCGCTCAATGGATACAATCTGTTGTTCCGTCCGACTCTGTTGGCTACTGTTTTCGCTAAAGGTACATCCTGTAAACAATGTCATGACCAATGCCAGTAACACTGCCAACACCCGCATAGACGATTTTAAAACGATTCCTTTTTTCATTACTCTTTCTTTCCTTTCCTCTAACGGACAATACAAGTCAATTTCTTATTGTCGATAATAAATTCTCTATTACATACCTGCAACGCTGCTTTCTTGTGAGTGATAATAATACAGGTCTTTTTTTGCAACTTCTGAATGTTGTTAAGCACATGCTCCTCTGTTTTCGCATCCAACGCTGAAGTTGCCTCATCCAGCAGGATAATCGGCGCGTTACTCAACAACGCTCTGGCAATCGCAAGTCTTTGTGCCTGTCCTTCAGAAATACCCAGGCCTTTTTCACCAATAACCGTATCCAATCCATCCGGCAATTTTTTCACAAAATCCAAAATATCGCTGGTTCGCAGTGCATCTTCAATTTCCGCCTCAGTGGCATTTGGATTGACCATTAAAATATTCTCCCGCAACGTTCCGCTGAACAAATAGTTTCCCTGGGGAACGTATGAGAACAATCCTCTTGTATCCGTTCCGGCATCCTGAAAACTACCATCATCATAGAAGAGACGAATGGTTCCTTCCTTTGGATTAAAGACACCAAGAAGCATTTTCATCAGTGTACTTTTACCGATTCCGGAAATTCCGCGAAGTGCGACAAAATCACCTTTCTTCAGGGAAGCATTTCCTTCTTCCAAAACGCTTTCTCTGCCATAATTGAATTTTATATTTTCAAACTTGATTTCTTTTAATCTTCTGTAATAATCATCCACATCAATGGCTTCTCTGCTGCGAAGTTCTTCTTCTACATTTTCAATTTCGATAATTCGTTCTGCAGAGGCCACAATTGCATAATACTGCGGAATGACCTTGGTTACGTTCACAAACGGCATTTGCAACTGGGAAACGAGCTGCAACACAGCAGTCAATGTACCAAAGGACATTGTTTTCCAGCAAACCTGCAACGCACACCAAATCAATGCAAAGAAATATCCGGCATTAAACACAAAAGAAAAACCGGCATTGGCAAGAATGCTGATGGTTCTTCGTTTCATCTTTGCCCGATAATTTATATCCTGCAGCTGATCCCCTTTTTGGGAAAACTGTTCTTCCACGCCAAAAGTCTTTACCACCAACAAGCTCTCAATCGCTTCCTGATAGAAAGAACGGACTTTTCCGTCGGTTTCCTGAACTTCTTTGTGGAGATTTTTCAATTTCTTTCTAAACAGCAATGTTACCGCCGAAACTAAACTTCCACCCACCAAAAATACCAGCGTGAATTTCCAATCGAAGGAAATCAATACGACAAAAGCACCGACAAACTGGGTAATATAATAAATCATATCCGGAATAATTCCGGTCATTCCATCTGTAATAATCTTGATATCACTGGTAATTCGGTTCATCAGTTCCCCACTGTGATAGGAATTGATTTTTTCAAACCGCTTGGATAGAATTCCTGAAAACAGCTCCGAGCGCATTTCCATTTCAAGTCCTGCCTGAGTTCGGATGTTTAAACTCTGATTAATAATTCTCAAGGCAATTCTTCCCACAATAATCAGAAATAAAACCACACCGAAAACCACAACCATCTTAATATAATGGGAGCGTACATCACCCTGTGGTACCTCTGCCGCTTTTTGCGCCGCATCCAATGCATATTTGCTGACAACTGCCAGAGAAGTGTTGGCAAGTGCCAGAAGAACATTAAACAGACTTAAGGCAATAATCTTACCTCGATAACCCTTACTATGATTAATAATCCAATATAATCCCTTTGATTCTTTCATCTTTATCCAAAGATTTTACGCTTGATCCTGCCTAAAATCCGTCTCCCTCTTCTATAGTTCTTTCGAATGGATACCGTATGGCACCAGATTCTTACGGAAAGCCCATACAGAAATCCTTTGCAGGAATAGGTTTTCCCTTCTCTCATAAAGTGCTTTACCACACCGATAATCTGCCGTTCCTCCACACCGTATTCTTTCACATACTGTCCGTCTCCCCGAAGGACATAGGTTCCCTGTCCGGTTTCTACAATTCGATGAAGGACATAGTCCCCGTTATTCCTCTGATATAAAACGATATCATATTTTTTCAGTGGAAAAACCGGCTTAGCGATTGTAACCCGATCCATTCCATCCCGAAGCAACGGAAGCATACTTTTCCCTTTCGGGGTAAACGTCGCTTTTCCACCGTCTTCCAATTGACTCTTTATAATTGGCATCATTTCATCCATTGAAACTACTTTATTCAAACAATCCCTCCTCTTTGGCCTTTTGAATAAACATTTCAACATCCTGTTTTGCCTGTTCTTCAGAAACATCATAAACAGAAAGTACTTCCTGAATTAATTCCTCTTTTGTAATCTCCTGCTGCAGTTTTTCAAAAAGAAAAGCACCGGACTGATTTAAACTAATCATTCCGTTAAAATCAATATTCTCCGCCCCCACCGGAACCACAACATAATTTCCGGCAATATTTCTTAAAATAAATCCATCTTTAATCTTCATTCTATTTCCCTATACTCTTCTGATTTTTTCGTAAGCTGTTTTCACTGCCTCTTCACTAATGTTACATCCCATCTGATACAACGGCGTATCTACAAGAATTTCCTCCATGTGCTTCAGAATCAATTCCATCCGTTCTTCATTCTTTGCAGTTCTAACCGTCTGTTTCATATATTTTGGAATGGCATCAGCCACTGAAATTTCCCGAATCCAATTTTCTTTCGAGCGTTCCAAAAAAACAATCGCCCCCAGTTTTCCTCTGGTATTGGTATTTAAATTCGTTTTCCCGCTCCAAGGCGTTCCGAAAACATACCAACATCCGTCAATACAACGCAGTGTTGGCTTGTCGTCATTGACAATAACCGCTTTATCACCGAAGTATTGTTTCCACAAAGCAGTATGGGTCGACTTTCCCGTTCCGCTGTCAGCCGAAAACAAATACACGTAACCGTCCACCATTACCGCTGATGCATGAAGCATACACCCGTGAAAAGACAACACCTTGCGATGAAAAACCTCCCCGGTTCCGATATATTCCCAGCTCTCTAACGGCATTTTCTGTTCCGACTCTTCATTGACTTCCTGCAATCGTTCCTTCGTCAAAGCAATCTCAATATCTGCCTGATCTTCATCCCAGGTTTCCTTCGCCAGATACTTCTTCGCTTTTTCCTGCATCCGTCTGTAATATGTGGTCATGAGAACCCGCAAATCTGCAATTTCATAACGCTCTTTTTGTGGAATTCCTTCTGTCTCTTTCATTGACTCTCCTTGCTTCATATTACAAAAAACACCCATGGACATTCACAGGTGTTTTTTTCAAAACTTATTTATAATATCCTTTGTTATGTCCATAACCATAACCGTAATTTGAACCGTATCCCTTCTGATAATAACCACTGTAGTAGCTTCCCTTATCTTCCGGATCAACTTTATTCAATACTGCACCTAAAAGCTTACATCCTGATTTTTTCATCTGTTCAATCTGCTTCTGTGCATACTTGTAACTGATGTTTGACTGTGAAATCAGGAAAATAACACCATCTGTCTTCGGTGCAACAATGGCTGGATCGATAACCTGTCCGATTGGCGGTGTATCGATAATTACATAATCATAGTTTTCTCTGGCAGCTGCTACCAGTTCATCAAACTTCTTTCCATTTAACAATTCCGCCGGATTTGGTGGTACCGGTCCGGAAATAATCATATCCAGATTTTCAATATTGGTTGCATATTTCACTTCATCCAATTCCGCAACCCCGGAAAGGAACTGTGTCAAACCTTTGATGGCCTTATTAATCTTATAACGACCAATCAAAACGGACTTACGTAAGTCGGCATCAATAAACAATACCTTTTTACCGGAATCCGCAATGGAAATCGCAAGGTTAAAAGCAACCATGGATTTTCCTTCATTCGGAATACAACTGGTCAATGATATTACCTTAACATCATCTCCACAGAACTGTACGTTCGTTCGGAGGGTTTTATAGGCTTCTCTTGTTTTGAAATCTAAATCTGCAACTTTTTCAAGATTAATATTTAACATCTTCTATACTCCCTCCTTATTTATTCTGTTTTTCCGCAGTGTCATCACTGTCAGATTTTTTATTATTCGCATTCGGAGCATGTCCGTATCCATAACCGTAGCCATATCCGTAACCGCCCTTCGAATCGGCGCTCTTCAACGGAATTGCTGCAAGAACACTTAAACCTAAGTGCTTTTCAATATCATCCGGATTCTTAATTGTATCATCCAAAATGAACATTACAACAACGACAAGAATAGATAATCCAAAGCCTAATACAAAACCAAGCATGGTGTTCTTTTCAACATTCGGACTGGATGGACTGGTCGGAAGTTTCGCTTCATCGATAGCATTTACCGCTTCAATTCCTTCCATAACGTTCTTGGTCTTTTCATTGGCCACGTCACGAACCTTATTTGCAATCTTCTGTGCAAGTTTCGGATCCGTACTTGTAACGGAAATTTCCATGACACGGGTATCTTCAATCAATTCAACCTCAATCATTCCCGCTAAAGCTTCAATGCTCTGCTCAAGGTCTAATTCATCCTTCACTTCCTGCAATACAGGATCACTGGTCAATAACACCTGATAGTCGTTTGCAAGATATGATGCAAAAGCAAGGTCATTGGTAGTAAGTCCTTCGGAATTCGGATCCTGATGGGTAATAATATATACCTTTGTTTTCGCTACATACTGTTCATCAACAAAGTATTCTGTGTAGGCAAATACAATACCACCAACCAGAATTCCTACAAGAATAATAATCATCATACGGTTTAAGATTGCCGTAAATAATCCTCGAAGGTCAATTTCTATCTCGTTTCTGCTGTTTTCTACGTCCATTTTTAGTCCTCTCAATTCATATATTCGTCTGCAATAACTTTTTTAGGATTTTCAACGCAAAGCCATTGAATGTATCCCGGACTGCATTTCTTTTCCAGCTGCGCCAGACACTCTTTCCAGAAAACACCTCGTTTCCCGGTACTGTGCGCATCTGTTCCGACAAAGTAAAGCATATTTTCTTCAATCAGTCTCCGAATAAACTTTTTATCTCTTCCGAAAACACTGGATGCATTAACCTGAAGGTAAGCCCCCATTTCAATAAAGTGTTTCAGCAGTTCTTTGTTCAGTACACCGATTCGTTTTCGAAGGCAACTGTATCTTTCGCAATGGGCAATGATTGGTATATAACCACCATTTAACAAATCTCTCAGATATTTTTCCAACTCTGCGGCTCTGACTCCGGGATAAAATTCCACCAGCACATATCGACTTCCTGCCAGGGTTCTAATATCTCCACGATCCAGCAATGCAATCATATCATTGCACGCCATGATTTCATTTCCAAGATATAAGGACATATCCGGATAAACCTTTGCCACTGCTGCTTTTATTTTTTCAAAATTGTCTTCTACCAGTTTTTTGTTTGGCATGCACTCTCCAAAGTGAAAATGCGGAGTGAAAATAATATTGCGAACGCCCTGCTCATACTCCCTTTTTATAATCTCCATGGAAGTCTCCAACGTATCCGCACCATCATCGACACCAAACAAAATATGGTTGTGTAAATCCGTCATATTTGTCATAGGTTTCCTCCTACGCACACCGAGATAATTATATCAAAAAAGTGTTCTTGAAACAACTATTACTCTTCATTTACCTGTGCTAATTTTGCAGCCTGATCTGCTGCAATACAACTGTCAATAATCTCTGCAATATCACCATTTAAAATCTGTTCCAAACGGTGTGAAGTGTACTTGATTCGGTGGTCTGTTACTCTTCCCTGTGGGAAGTTGTAAGTACGAATCTTTTCGGAACGGTCTCCGGTACCAATCTGACTCTTTCTGGCTGCAGATTCTTCATCCTGCTTTTTCTGTAATTCTAATTCATAAAGTCTTGCACGAAGTACTTTCAATGCCTTATCTTTATTCTTCAACTGGGATTTTTCATCCTGACATGAAATCACGATTCCGGTTGGGATATGTGTTAAACGTACAGCAGAGTCTGTTGTATTGACACACTGTCCACCGTTACCGGATGCTCTAAACACATCAAAACGGCAATCATTCATATCGATTTCAACATCTACTTCTTCTGCTTCCGGCATTACTGCTACAGTCGCTGTAGACGTATGAATTCTTCCGCCGGACTCGGTAACCGGAACTCGCTGTACACGGTGTACCCCACTCTCATACTTCAACTTGGAGTAAGCGCCCTGACCGTTTACCATAAATACAACTTCCTTGAATCCACCGATTCCGTTTTCATTAATATCTACTAATTCTGTTTTCCAACGCATGGATTCTGCGTACATGCAGTACATTCTGTAAAGTTCTGCTGCAAACAACGCAGCTTCATCTCCACCTGCACCACCACGGATTTCAACAACAACGTTCTTGTCATCATTTTCATCCTTTGGCAATAAAAGAATCTTTAATTCTTCTTCCAATTTAGCAATCTGATTCTTTGCCTCATTCATTTCTTCTTTGGCAAGTTCTCTTAATTCATCATCAGACTCTTCATCCAAAATCATCAGGCTGTCTTCAACCGTCTGTTTTGCTTCCTTATATGCTTTATATGCTTCAACGATTGGAGCAAGATCACTTTGCTCTTTCATGATTTTTCTATAATTGTTCTGATCATTTACAACGTTTGGATCATTAATCTGTTCCATAATTTCTTCATATCTTTGTAAAATATCTTCCAACTTATCAAACATTATTTTATTCCTCCATAAACAACTCTGTCATTCCCGGACAAATCCTTTAAGATGTGAATGTCCCGGAACCCGTTTTGTTCTAATATCTTTTGAACATCTGCGCCCTGATCAAATCCAATTTCATAATAAATCTTTCCTTCAGGGTTTAAATGTTTTTTTGCTTCTTTCGTAATTTCCCTGTAAAAGTCCAGCCCATCTTCATGCCCGTCCAGGGCAATCCACGGATCGTGATCTTTTACTTCTTCCATCAGTTCCTGAATCACTGCAGTTCTGATATAGGGCGGATTAGATACAATCACATCAAAGGTTCCTTCAATCTTTTCAAACAAATCCGAGTGAATCAATTGAACCGCGGTTCCGTTTTTTTGATTGTTTTCTTTTGCCTTCTGCAATGCTTTCTCCGAAATATCAGCAGCACTGACCTGTGCATTGTCTGAAAGTTTTGCAATGGAAATCGCAATACATCCGGAGCCGGTACACATATCCAGTACCGTTACCGACGGAATGTTTTTTATATCGCTCAGAACTTTTTCCACCAACACTTCCGTATCCTGTCTCGGAATCAGCACATGCTCATTCACCGAAAACTCCAGTCCCATGAACTCCTGTACTCCGGTAATATGCTGTAACGGAATCTTGGTGCATCTGCGCCGAACCGCCTCCAGGTACTCCTGACTTTTTTCTTCTGAAACCGTCAAATCCGGTCTTAGAAAAAGACTGTTTCTGGTCACCCCCAGAAAATGTTCTGCCAAGAGCATATTATCAATTTTGTAGTCTGCAATTTCTGCCTGTTGCAGTAATTGCTCCCCTTCTTTTAACACATTTTTTGCTAAAATTTCCAATTGTATCCTGAACCTTTACCTTCCCCGTGTGTTTCTTTCAACTTTGCAAGTACACGAGCTTCTTCTTCTCTTTTTCTGCGGTCTTCTTCCAGTTCAATTCCATTTTCACGAAGATATTGTTTCCAGTCAAAAACAGCTTCAACCGCTGCAATTGCCACTTCAATCATATCGTCCGTTGGTTCCTTCGTTGTAATCTTCTGCATCCACAATCCCGGTTTGCTCAAGAGATTTACAACCGGATTGGTACTTCTTCCGGCCAGTTTAATAAACTCGTAGGAAATTCCTGCGATAACCGGAATTAAAAGAATTCGAATCAAATAACGAAGCCAGATTGTTTTGGTCTGCACCAGAATAAAAATAACTATACTGATTACAAGAACAATCAGCATAAAACTGGTTCCGCAACGTTTATGAAATCTTGAACTGTCTCTTACATTATCAACAGACAATTCTTTTCCGTTTTCAATACAATTGATACATTTATGTTCTGCTCCATGATACATGAAGGTTCTTTTAATATCGTTCATCAGCGAAATCAACAGAAGATATCCGATGAAGATTACAATTTTAACAACCCCTTCAATAACCGGAACCTGACGTGCTCCCACTGCCGGAATATAACGTTCACATAAATCCGCAATAAACAAAGGCAATAACATAAACAGACCTACTGCCAAAACAACAGAGAACAGCACGGTAAAAGTCATCACAACCTTTTCCGCTTTTTCTCCCAGTTTATCCAACAACCAGGTTTCAAATTTTCCCGGCTCTTCTTCCTCTTCATCAAAAAAGCTGGCTGAATAAGTCAGGGTTTTAATTCCAAGAATCATGGAGTCCACAAAATTAAATACTCCGCGAATAAACGGCAACCCGATTATTTTCTTCCCCTCGGTTAATCCTTTATACTGTTGAACATCAACTTCAATTTCATCATCGGATTTACGAACGGCCACGGCATAATCCCCTTTGTTTCGCATCATAATGCCTTCTAATACAGCCTGTCCTCCGATGCCGGAAGGATATAACTTATTACATGTATCTTTCTCTTTATTTTCCATCTCTACACCTATTCTAAAATAAGAAAAGAGGTTGAGAAATCATCACTCCTCAACCTGTTATTCTTAAAACTTATTTCATTCCATATTTCTTGTTGAACTTTTCAATTCTACCACGTGCTGAAGCAGCCTTCTGCTGTCCTGTATAGAAAGGATGGCACGCTGAACAAATTTCTACATGGATGTCTTTCTTTGTTGAACCTGTTACGAATGTGTTACCACAGTTACATGTAACGGTTGCTTCATAGTAATCTGGATGGATTCCTTCTCTCATTACATTCACCTCATTATAATATATTTTTTCTCATTGGCAACGCCAATTCGTCTTCGCTTCGAATATTGTCGAATATCCCGAACTTTGTTCGACAACTCAACAGCCTTTATATTGTAGCATAGTATGTTTCGTTATGCAAGCGTTTTTTTCTATGGAAAATCATCCATTCTAGCTGCTGTAATTCGGGCGAATTCGATTCACCTTTGCAATGAATTCCTGATTGTTCTTTGTCTTAGCAAACAAATCAATTACCTGCTCCACTGCATCTTCTTTTCGCATACTGTTCATTTCCTTACGAATAATATAGGAAGCTCCCAGTTCTTCCGACGTCAGCAACAAATCTTCTCTTCTCGTACCGGATTTTGTAATATCCACCGCCGGGAAGATTCTTCGTTCTGACAATTTACGATCAAGCACCAGTTCCATATTACCGGTCCCCTTGAATTCTTCATATACTACGTCGTCCATCTTACTACCCGTATCAACCAATGCTGTTGCAAGAATTGTAAGACTGCCGCCCTCTCTCATATTTCTGGCAGCGCCGAAAAACCGTTTCGGCATATGCAACGCAGCCGGATCCAATCCGCCGGACAAAGTTCGTCCACTTGGTGGAACAGTCATATTGTAAGCTCTGGCAAGTCTCGTAATACTGTCTAACAGGATGACCACGTCTTTTCCATGTTCCACCAACCGTTTAGCTCTTTCAATAACCATTTCCGAAACACGTTTGTGATGTTCCGGAAGTTCATCAAAGGTGGAGTAAATAACTTCTACATTGTCTCCCTGAATCGCTTCTTTAATGTCCGTTACTTCCTCCGGACGCTCATCAATTAATAATATAATAATTTCCATTTCCGGATTATTTTCCAGAATTGCTTTTGCTGTTTCCTTTAATAAAGTAGTCTTACCTGCCTTTGGCGGAGAAACAATCATTCCACGCTGTCCCTTTCCGATTGGGCTGATTAAATCAACAATTCTCATTGCCTTACTATGCCCATCGGTTTCCAAATGCAGACGTTCATTTGGGAAAATCGGCGTCAAATCTTCAAAGTTCGGTCTGGCAAGAACTTTATCCAATCCTTCTCCATTCACCTGATCCACATAATAAAGCGCTCCGAACTTTTCGTTTTCTCTCTTTTCGCGAACTCGTCCTGTGACAAAATCTCCGGTCTTTAAACGGAATCGTTTAATCTGGGACGGTGCAACGTAAACATCATCTTCTCCCGGCAAATAATTATCGCAACGAATAAATCCAAATCCGTCCGGCATAACCTCCAGAATTCCCGTACGGGTAATTCCCGTTTCATTCGGAACTTCATCCTTATGTTCCACGTCTCTTTTACTGTGGCGACGGTTTCCTTTTCTCTCGCTCTGCTTCTCTGTTTCTTCCGCAGTATGTTCCTCTTCAGATACCGCCTCAGCATTTTCTCCGTTTTTCCGTTCATTTTCTTCCAGAATCATATCGATTAATTGTTGTTTTCTCAAACTGGTAACAGACTTAATCCCATTGCTCTTTGCAATTTCACGAAGTTCTGCCACCGGAAGTGTATTTAATCTTTCTCTCATTACAACATTTCCTTTCCTGTTTGTTTCTATATATAATTTCTTTATTACATCATTGGGTATTATGAGGGATTTCCTCAAAGAAAAGTTATCGAATGTTTACCGGGAAATTATAACACATTTTATTGTAAATAGAAAGAATTCATTACGAATTCGGCTTTTCCCTCTGTTTTTTCGGCAATTTTTCTCTTTTTCTATTACAAAAAATGTGCTATCCTAATAAAAGTGTGTTCAAATCCTTTGAACAGCCAATTTGAATTATATGGAGGTACAATCATGACAACTGATGAAAAATCATTAAAGATGCATGCTGACTTAGTTGGAAAGTTAAGCACTGAAACCAAATGTCCGGTTAAAAGCCGTGAAGATTTATCCATCGCTTATACACCGGGTGTTGCAGAACCTTGTCGTAGAATTGCAGACAATCCGGAAGATGTTTACAAATACACTTGGAAAGCAAATACTATTGCTGTTGTATCTGACGGTAGTGCCGTTTTAGGTCTTGGAAACATCGGACCAAAAGCAGCGATGCCTGTAATGGAAGGTAAAGCAGTATTATTCAAAGAATTCGGTGGTGTAAACGCAGTTCCTATTTGTCTTGACACTCAGGATCCTGACGAAATCGTTGAAACTGTTGTTCGTATGGCACCAGGTTTCGGTGGAATCAACTTAGAAGATATTTCAGCTCCACGTTGTTTTGAGATTGAAAATAAATTAAAGGAACGTTTAGACATTCCTGTTTTCCATGATGACCAGCACGGTACTGCTATCGTTGTATTAGCCGGTGTCATCAACGCATTAAAGGTTGTTGGAAAAGAAAAAGAAAATTGTAAGGTTGTAATCAACGGTGACGGTTCTGCCGGTATCGCTATTACAAAGTTATTATTAAGATACGGTTTCAAGGATTTAACTCTTTGCGGACGTTACGGTATCTTAAATAAATCTTGTGCCAATATGAACTGGGCTCGTGAAGAAATGATTGCTTTAATCAATCCTGAAAACAAGACCGGTTCTTTAGCAGATGCTTTAAAGGGGGCTGATATCTTTATCGGTGTTTCTCTTCCGGGTGTTGTTACAGAAGAAATGGTTGCTTCTATGAATAAGGACGCGATCCTTTTCGCAATGGCAAATCCTACTCCTGAAATCATGCCGGACCTCGCAAAGAAGGCCGGAGCGCGTGTCGTTGGTACAGGACGTTCAGACTTCCCGAACCAGGTTAACAACGTTGTTGCTTTCCCTGGAATTTTCAAGGGTGCTTTAGAAGGACGCGCAAAGCAGATTACAGAAGATATGAAGCTTGCTGCTGCTCTTGCAATTGCAAATGCTGTTCCTGAATCTGAACTCAGCGAAGATAACATTATGCCGGAAGCTTTTGATCCGAACGTTGCAGAAGCTGTTAGCCGGGCTGTAAAAGATAACATTAAGTAATTAGTCTGATAAAAAAGATTGGAGTTAAAAAAGCTCAAGAGTGATGATGTCCCAACGGAAGCGGAAGAGGAATTGGATCAAGGAAATATTTTAGACAGATTCACTTCAATCCTATCAACTCTAGCGAGCATTGCATTTTATGTATTTTGGTTTTCATTTCTGACATATATCGATTATATGATGGCAAAAGAAAATCGAAAAGATATTATCATTTTCACATTTATTTTTTGGATTGCAGGGATTGTTTCTGCTGTTTCCACTTTTAGAAATGATAAATAGAAACGTAACAAAAAGCAGCTACGGTTTAGAACCATAGCTGCTTTTTTAAATTCTTTCTATGATGTTAATTTGTTCATAATAAACTGATATATTTCCTGAGAACGATCCATATCCTCCCAGGACGCACACATTTTCGAAGCAATCTGTCGATCCGGAGTCGCAATATTAACTTCAATCAATGTAGACTCCCCTTCTTTTACCTGACAATGAACCACATATTCTCCATTGGATGTTCGGTAATAATCCGATACCGTTCCAACCTCATTTCGCAATTCATAACGATTGTTTACAAGAAACATATCCACATCATCAATAATACTTCCCGGAATTCGGTTTTCGAAAAACTTCAGGCTTTCCCTCCCTTCCGAGGTCAGGTGATAGTATGATGTGTTTCGGTTCACATTCAAAAACACAAATCCGTCTTCGATTAATTCGTTAATTGCTTTTTGTACATTAAAATAACTGGTATATTCCTCGTCCAGAAAAAACTGTGCAATCTGAGTATTGGTCAGAGGAAATTCTACCTTGTTGAGCATATACATAATAATTAATTTATATAATGTTTCTGCTGCCAGCGCCATTTTTTCTCTCCTATCAACCGGAGCACTCTGTACTCCCTACTGATTATCTGTAACTATTTCTTCGATTAGGTTAAGAATTTCTTCTCTTCCCTGCTTGGTCTGTGCAGAAAAAGGAATTACTGTTGTTCCCGGAACAACCTGAAGTGTATCCTTAATCACTTTAATGTTTTTCTGCAACTGACTTCTTTTAATCTTATCCATTTTCGTGGCAATAATGATTGGCTCAAATCCGTTGGCAAGAACCCACTGATACATGTTCACATCATTTTTAGACGGCTCATGGCGAATATCAATCAACAGGAAAATCGCCTTTAGCATCTGTGAACGATTCAGATAGCGTTCAATCATTTTGCCCCACTGTTCCTTTTCTTTCAAAGAAACCTTTGCATAGCCGTATCCCGGCAAGTCTACAAAATATAATTCTTTATTCACATTGTAAAAGTTAATTGTCTGTGTTTTTCCCGGTTGGGAAGATGTTCTAGCTAACGCCTTACGATTTACAAGTCCGTTAATTAAAGAAGACTTTCCCACATTGGACTTTCCCGCAAAAGCGATTTCCACCAACTCATTTTCCGGCAGTTTACTGGTTACCCCACAGACTGTTTCCAATTCAACACTTTTAATTTTCATAACATTTCCTTTATTTTACTAATGCATGTTTCAGAACCTGATTCATCTGTTCCACAAAAACAATCTCCATTCCATCTTTGATTTCTTCGGAAATCTCATCTACATCCGGCAGATTTTTCTTCGGAACAAGAACTTTTTCAATTCCGGCATTCTTTGCAGCAAGAAGTTTTTCTTTCAATCCGCCGATTGGCATAACCTTTCCGCGAAGATTGATTTCTCCTGTCATGGCAACCTTACAGTAAACCGGAATGCCGCTAATGGCCGATAAAATTGCTGTAGCCATAGTAATTCCCGCAGACGGTCCGTCCTTTGGCACCGCCCCTTCCGGCACATGAATATGTAAATCATTTTCAGCAAAGAACTCTTTATCCACACCGTAATCTGCAGCAATGCTACGCACATAACTCAGCGCAATCTGTGCAGATTCTTTCATGACATCTCCCAACTGTCCGGTAATTCGAAGTTCCCCTTTTCCAGGCATTGTATTCACTTCAATCTGAAGAGTCGTTCCACCGACTGCTGTCCATGCAAGACCACGAACGATTCCGATATCATCTTTTTCATTGGCAAGTTCGATATCAAACTTTTTCTTGCCCAAATACTTTTCAATGTTTTTGGAAGTAACCTTCAAATGTTTCTTTCCATCCTGTACAAGGAAACGGGCTGCCTTACGACATATTTCTGAAATCTCACGGTCCAGCTGACGTACCCCGGCTTCTCTTGTGTAATATTTAATCATGGAATTCAATGCTTCATCTGTAATATTCAACTGACTCTTTCGAATTCCGTTTTTCTCGTATTCCTTTGCCAACAGATGTTCTTTTGCAATATGGAATTTTTCATTGTCCGTATAACCTTCCACTTCAATAATTTCCATACGGTCAATTAACGGAAGAGGAATGGTATTCATATCATTTGCCGTAGCAATAAACAACACCTTGGACAAATCAACCGGCACTTCCAAATAATTGTCCCGGAAGGCAAAATTCTGCTCTGAATCCATTACTTCCAATAATGCGGAAGCCGGATCTCCATGAATTCCACGCCCCAGTTTATCAATTTCATCAAATAAAATCAGTGGATTGGAACTCTTGGCCTGTTTCAAGGCATTCGCAATTCTACCCGGCATTGCACCAACGTAAGTCTTTCGATGTCCTCGAATTTCCGATTCGTCATCCACTCCACCGAGACTGATGCGGACATAGTTTTTATTTAACGCTTCCGCTACGGATTTTGCAATGGATGTCTTACCGGTTCCCGGAGGTCCCACCAGACAAACAATCGGGCTGTTGCCCTTTGCTTCCGTAAGAACACGGACTGCCAAAAATTCCAGCACTCTTGCCTTTACTTTTTCCAGCCCATAATGGTCACGGTCTAAAATCTGCTGTGCATTATCAAGGTCCGGATTTTCTTCTGTCACTGTATTCCAAGGAAGTTCCAACATTGTCTCAATATAAGTACGAATCACGTTGGTTTCCACAGCATTTCCGCCAAAAGACTTATAGCGTTTCAGCTCTTTGTACAACTTTTCTTTGACTTCCTCCGGAGCATCCAATGCATCAATTTTTTCTTCCAGGTCGTCTGCTCCTGACATATAGTCGTCTCCCAGTTCTTCCCGGATCACCTGCATCTGTTCCCGAAGAATGTGCTCCCGCTGATTTTTATCCAGACGCTCTTTTACCTTGGTAACAATTTCATTTCGAATAATTCCAATTTCATTTTCCTTATTCAAAAACTTAGCAACCACTTCAAAGCGTTCAATTGTTCCGTCTGCCTCTAAAAATTCCTGTTTGGTTTTAAATCCCACTTTGATGCGCATCATTGACTGCAGCATCAGTTCTTCCAATTTGGAAATGTTCATTAAACTCTGCAACGCAGAAACCGGCAATTCGTGTGTAGAAGAATCAAATTCTTTCAGCATTTCCTTTAATTCTCTTAAGAAGGCTTCTTCCTGATTGTCGTTTAATTCAATTTCTTCAAAACTCTTCGGTACTACCCTTGCTTCCAAATATTCGTTTTCGTCCACAAATTCAAGTACTTCAGCTTTTTTCTCTGCTTCCACCATCACACGAACAACATTGTCCGGCAATTTGCTTAACTGCTTAATGGTTACCAGCGTTCCTACACGATATATGCCATCAAAACCCGGTGTTTCTTCCACCGGGTCTTTCTGTGTTACAACAAATAAACGCACCCCATTAACCATTGCTGTTTCTGCAGCCATGATTGAGGATTTTCTACTGATATCAAAATGAACTGTAGTCCCCGGCAGAATTGTCAATCCACGAAGTGGAATTGCCGGAAGCCTGTAAATTTTTTCTGACATGTATACTCCTTATTAGGCGGTTTTACTTTTTTTCTTTCCTGCTTTTTTCCCCACGTTATCGTAACGTAATTCCGGATCCGCCAATCCGTTGATTACATCTGCATTAACGATACAATCTGTAATGGATTCATCCGATGGTGTTTCGTACATTGTATCCATTACTGCACTTTCAACAATTGCACGAAGTCCTCTCGCACCGGTCTTTCTTTCAACCGCTTTCTTTGCAACTGCTTCCACTGCATCTTCTGTAAACTCTAAGTTTACGCCATCTAATTCAAACAATTTCTTGTACTGTTTTACCAAAGCATTCTTTGGTTCGGTAAGAATTCTTCCGAGCGCTGCTTCATCCAGGAAGTCTAACGCAACTGTAACCGGCACACGTCCGATAAATTCCGGAATCAAACCGAACTTTGTCAAATCCTGTGGCATTACCTGCTTGAATAATTCATCTGCCACAGCATCAGTCTTAATTTTCACTTCAGAATTGAAACCAATGGAACTCTTATCCAAACGTCTTTCAATGATTTTTTCCAGACCGGCAAAAGCACCACCGCAAATAAATAAAATATTCGTGGTATCAATCGGAATTAAATCCTGCTGCGGATGCTTTCTTCCACCCTGTGGCGGAACGGATGCTTCCGTACCTTCCAAAATCTTTAAGAGTGCCTGCTGAACACCCTCACCGGAAACGTCTCTTGTAATAGACACGTTTTCAGATTTCTTTGTAATCTTATCTATTTCATCGATATAAATAATACCGTGTTCTGCGCGTTCAATATCATAATCTGCAGCCTGAATCAGTTTCAATAAAATGTTTTCAACGTCTTCACCGACGTAACCTGCTTCTGTCAATGTTGTGGCATCTGCAATCGCAAACGGCACATTCAAAATTTTAGCAAGAGTCTGTGCAAGATATGTCTTTCCGGATCCTGTTGGTCCAAGTAAAAGGATATTTGTTTTCTGAAGTTCTACATCTAAATCTTGTCCTGCAAGAACTCTCTTGTAATGATTATATACTGCTACAGATAATACTTTTTTTGCATCTTCCTGACCAATTACATACTGGTCCAAAAATGCTTTTATTTCCTTTGGCTTTAATAAGTTGATTTCTTCCGGTTCACTGCTGTGCTTTCCGTAAACTTCTTCTTCCACAATGCTTGCACAAAGTTCAACACATTCATCACAAATGAACGCATCTCCCGGTCCCTGAATCAATCTTCTTACCTGGTCCTCTGTCTTTCCACAGAAGGAACAGCAATATTTTTCTACATTCTTGTTAGCCATAAAAACCTCTCTAAACTTGCAACACAAGGCACCACAATCTGCGGTGCCTTTATTGCTTTCATTACTATCTTTCTCTGATTACTTCATCAATCAATCCGTATGCCTTTGCTTCATCAGCAGACATCCAGTTATCTCTGTCGGTATCTTTTTCAACCACTTCAATATTCTGTCCTGAATTTGCAGCTAAGATTTCATTTAACTTTTTCTTTGTCTTCAAAATGTGTTCTGCTGCAATCTGAATTTCCGTTGCCTGACCCTGTGCTCCACCAAGAGGCTGGTGAATCATCACTTCAGCATTCGGAAGTGCAAATCGTTTTCCCTTTGCACCACTGGACAGGAGGAATGCTCCCATGCTGGCAGCCATTCCGATACATGTTGTTGATACATCACATTTAATGTAGTTCATTGTATCGTAAATTGCCATACCTGCAGTAACGGAACCTCCCGGACTGTTAATGTACATATGAATATCTTTTCCCGGATCTTCGGATTCAAGGAACAGCAACTGTGCAACAACTGTACTTGCCACTGCATCATTGATTTCTTCTCCAAGGAAAATGATACGGTCTTTTAATAATCTTGAGTAAATGTCATAAGAGCGTTCTCCTCTGGAGTTCTGCTCAATGACGTAAGGTATTAATGCCATAATGACACCTCCCTATTCTGATTTTTAAACCTGTTTATTTTGTCTTGTTATAACGAATTATTTAGACTGTTCAACAGCAAATTTTGCTGCCTTCTTAGCACAAATATCTTTCTTGATGTTCTTCTGATCATCTTCTGAAAGGTATCCTTCCAATTTGTCAGCTTCCATCTTGTACTGTTCAGCCATCTTTGCAATTTCATCTTTGTATTCTTCGTCAGTTGCTTCAATTCCTTCAGCAGCTACGATTGCATCTAATACAAGGCTTGTTTCGATTCTTGCCTGAGCCTGTGGCTTAACCTGTTCTTTCATCTGTTCAACAGTTCCGCCTGTGAACTGTAAGTACTGATCAAATGACATTCCCTGCATAGCGATGTTCTGTGCAAATTCTTCGATCATCTGTTCAGCCTGTGCTTCAACCATCTTTTCAGGAATTTCCATTTCAGAATCCTTAACGATTGCTTCGATTACAGCACTTTCTTTTTCTCTTTCAGCATCCTGTGCTTTCTGTTCTTCAAGATTCTTCTTGATGTCAGCCTTATACTCATCTAATGTATCAAATTCTGAAACATCCTGTGCGAAATCATCATCAATTTCAGGATATTCCTTAACCTTAACTTCCTTGATTGTTACTTTGAACATTGCAGGCTTACCGGCTAATTCTTCTGCCTGATACTGTTCCGGGAAAGTAACGTTAACTTCTACTTCGTCGCCAACTTTCTTTCCAACTAACTGTTCTTCAAAAGTATCGATGAATGAGTGAGAACCGATTGTTAAAGGATAATCTTCTCCCTTTCCACCG
>JAEEGL011541255.1_pt1 | contig 75150 bp, 88 predicted proteins | sample 9134231 | NCBI WGS metagenome assembly JAEEGL01 (sample SAMN16246548, study PRJNA631951) | gut metagenome | biome: gut microbiome; feature: rumen; material: fiber-attached | host: Bos | place: Iran: Karaj | collected 2018-10 | reverse complement strand
GTCGCATCATCGCCTTCGCCTGTTAGCAAATAACACTTATCTCCATTTTCATCTTCAAATTCATCAATTCTTTCCAAATCAGTTTTATCAATAAATTCATTATCAACTAATTCAGTTAATGGTACCCAACCCACTCTATCTCTACTAGTAGAGTAAATAATCGCAGTAGACTCAATATTACTAACAACATTTTTTGTTTGTGCTTTCATAATGGTTCTTTTTATACCAGAATAGCTTCCCAAAGCTACTAATGAAATTATACCAATCAACACGACCGTAGCTAATAATTCTACTATCGTAAATCCCTTATTCTTCATATACATTCCTCTACTAAATAGTAACACAAATAACAAAGTATATCAATAAAAAAAGTCCTTTGAAAAGGACTAATTTTCTAATGGCGCCCGCTATAGGACTCGGACCTATGACCTAACGGTTAACAGCCGTGCGCTCTACCGACTGAGCTAAGCGGGCACTTGTTTTTCAAGAACATATACATTATATAATAAAGAATTTAATAATGTCAAACATTTTCTTGAAAAAAAGCAATAAAAACAGCGGTTTTATACTATATTTCCTGAATTACTGCAATAATCATTGGTTTACATTCAGTTCTTTCATATAAAAACTTGCTTAGTTCATCACGAACATCATATTTTATTTGATTATAGTCTACAAATGTAGGCGTAATGTTGTTTTCAATAACGTTTTTACATAATTCTTTGATTTCTTCTATTAAATCAAAGGAATCTCTAACATATATAAAACCTCTAGTAGTAATTTCAGGACCCACTAATATTTCTTTTGTCTTTTTTGATAGAGTAGCACTTACAAGAACAATACCATTTTCAGAAAGCATTTCTCGATCTTTAATTACCAACTCTCCAATATCATCATTACTATTACCATCAATTAAAACTGAATCAACCTTAATATGGTTATAAGTATCTTGTAACTTTCCATCTTCAATTTCAACTACATCACCATTTTGCTTCAAAATAATGTTTTCTGATGGAACACCAATTTTATTTGCTAAATTAGCATTGCTTAACATAAAACGATATTCACCACGTACAGGCATATAATATTTTGGATTTAATAATTTAATCATAATCATTAAATCTTCACTTGACGCATGATGTAATATTTTCTTATCTCTTGGAATATCGATAATATCGCACCCAAACATAGAAAATTCATTTTCTAATTTTACAAGTATTTTTTCAGTACTATCATATCTTGGTTCTGCAAGCAATAAAGCATCAGTTTTCTTTAGAGTAATATATTTATCATATCCATGTAATATTTTATTTAAATTTGCATATGGATTCGCTCTATCATCAGATATAAGAATTATTGCATCTTTATCATTTATATTTGATAAATCTCCCAATAAGTCATCATCGAATGATAGATATCCTTCCTCACGAGAAAATTGAACTATATTTTGTAATTTCTTACCCATTAAAATGATTTTTCTATGCGAGTTTTTACAGGCATTAAATATTTCCTCAATTGTAAACAAATGATTAGGTAAAATAGAAATTAATATTCTATTTTCGTGATGCTTAATAGCACTTTTAAATAAATCATATAAATGATGTGATGGTGAAGTATGTCCAGTATATTCTGAAAAACTTGACTCAGACAATAATGCTAAAACGCCTTTTTTACCAACATACGCTATTTTACCCAAATCCATATTATAGCAATTGCTCATAGTAGGGTCTATTAAAAAGTCCCCAGTATAACAAATATCCCCATCTTTAGTATTTAAAGTATACATTACAGAATCAGGAGCATTATGTGATACTGATATAGGGAAAACAGATATGCCTCTAAAGTTTATACTCTTATGTGGTTCAATTTTTACTATATTAGATGATGGAACCCCAGACTCTTCAAGAACATATTTAGTAAATTTCGTAGCATATACTTTAAGCTCCGGTATTTCTTTAACTAAATCCTTAACAGAACCCATATTTTCTTCATGTCCATGCGTTACAAATAATCCCTTAATTTTATTCTTGTTTTTTACAAAGTATGAAAAATCAGGCATTATATAATCTATACCAAGCAAGTTACCAGAAGCAAATTTAACCCCACAGTCAAAAATAAAAATAGAATTATCTACTTCAACAACATAGCAATTTTTACCGCATTCATCTAATCCGCCCAAAGCAAACATTTTTATTTTACTCATAAAATATCACCTCAAATAAATAAAAAGTTAATAGCTGCAATAATAATAACAAAAAAATTTATGAAAATCAAGTAACCTCAGCAGAAACAAAACAAACAAAAAAGAACTAACAAACAGTTCTTTTTTGCCCTAATTCTTTATTTATCATTCTCTTGTTTCTTACTTGATAAGAATGTTACTTTTTCCGCAACAACTTCCGTTATATATTTCTTTTCATTCTTTTCATCTTCATAAGATCTTGATTCAATTCTTCCCTTCACACCTACTACATCCCCAGATTTACAATATTCACAAATATTCTCAGCAATAACATTCCACATAACACATCTAATGAAATCAGTTTCATATATACCATCAGCATTTTTATAATTACGATGAACAGCAATTGTGATTGCAGACATTTTCTTTCCTTTTTCAGTTACAAGTATTTCAGGATCTTCAATAAGTCTACCAACTAAAACAACATTATTCATATAACCACCCCCTTTTCAAAACTAAAATAACATTTAGTAATCTTTTAAACAAAAACGCAATTAATCATTTACACCATACAAATTAACAAATTGAAATTTAGAAATTAATAATTTGAAGCATAAAAAAAGATTCTTGATGAATCTTTTTACTCTTTTAATAGTCTATTTAATTCTACTGCATATTCCATTGGAAGACTCTTTTTAAAGTCAGAAATGAATCCCAATATTAATAATTCTTTAGCGGTATCCTCAGTTAATCCTTTACTCATTAAATAAAACATTTTATCTTCACTTACTTTAGATACAGTTGCTTCATGTTCAATATATGAAGAATCATTACTTAGAATGTTCTTTGGAAAGGTATCACTTGTTGATAACTCATCAAGAATAATGGTGTCGCATTTAATTTTTGCAAATGAATTAGTTGCTTTTGGCGTTATTCTAACGGTACCTCTATAATTTGCTTTTCCCCCATTTGCACTAATTGATTTAGATAGAATATTACTCTTTGTATTCTTTCCTAAATGTATCATCTTAGCACCAGCATCAAGAACCTGTCCTTTTTTTGCATAAGCAATACTGATTGAATTTCCAGAAGAATTATCCCCCTTTAATATACAAGAAGGATATTTCATGGTTACAAAACTTCCGACATTTCCATCTATCCATTCCATTGATCCGTTTTCTTCAACAATAGCCCTTTTAGTAACAAGATTATATACATCGTTACTCCAGTTTTGAATAGTAGAGTATCTCATTTTAGAATTCTTACCTACATATATTTCTACAACTCCGGCATGAAGTGATGATTGTGCATAACTTTTTGCTGTACATCCTTCAATATAATTTAATTCCGAGTTATCATCTACAATAATAATTGTTCTTTCGAATTGACCTAATGACTCGGTTTCTATTCTAAAATAGCTTTGTAAAGGTCTGTCAAGTTTGGTATTTTTAGGTATATAAATAAATGATCCGCCGCTCCATACAGCACCATTTAACGCAGTATATTTATTTTCCTGATACTTAACCAAGTTATTAAAATATTTTTTAAACAATTCAGGATATTTTTGAAGAGCATCATCGGTTGACGTAAATATAACTCCCTCTTTAGATTTATTACTATGATATATTACTTCACTTTCGAACTGATTAGTAACACCATCTAAGTATTTTTTTTCTGCATCAACTACACCAAGTTTACAAAATGTATTTCTTACATTAGTATCCACGTCTTCCCAATCGTTAGCATTTTTTTTATATTCATTTTTATAATATAAAATCTTATCAAAATCAATTTTAAGTTCAGGCCCAAAATCGGGATTATCCAATTTTGAATATTCCTCATATGATTTTAACCTAAACTCTAACATCCAATCAGGCTCGCCCTTCTTCTTGGATAAATCTATAATAAAATCTTTATTTAATACACCCATAAAAATCACTAAAGATATAATACAAAAAAAATCATTACTTTTCAATCAAATAAAAAAGTCTCTTTAAAGAAACTTATTTATTTTCGTATTCTAGAATTGCCTTTTTAATTGCAACATATGGGAGTGTAGCACAAGTCTTTCTAGATTTTTGTTTACAAATTGTGTCATATGCCAAACCCTCATTTAATATGTCTGGATTATATTCTCTTTCTTCAATCATATTTTCAAAATTTTTGACATATTCTTTTGCCTCATCAATTGTCAAACCAATTAAATTTGAAATCATTATACTTGTTGATGAAGTAGATATAGCACAAGCTTCTCCATCAAAAGTAATATTTTTGATTTTATCTCCATCAAAAGTAACATACACATCAATGTTATCTATACATGATTCATTATTACTATTTATTTTTATAGAATTTTTATCATGTTCGTGAGTTTTCCCTCTTGGATTTTGATAATGATCTAATATAATTTCTCTCTTTAATTCTTGATCCATCTAAATCATCTCTTTCAATATTTTATTTTTATCTTTTAATAAATCAACAAATTTATTAATTTCTTCTTCAGTATTATAAAAATACAAACTTATTCTTAAACTATTCTTTACATTTGTTGACTTTTTTAATATTTTAGCACAATGATTTCCAGCTCTTAAACATATTCCATACTTATTTAAATAGAATGAAACATCTTGTGCAAAAACACCATCAACATTAAACGATACAATTCCTGTATCACTATTTTTATTAATAATATTTATATGTGGAATGGCAATTAATTTATCCATTAGATATTTACGTAAAGCATTTACTCTTCTTTCAATATTATCCATACCAATAGATTCTAAATATTTGATAGCCTCACCAAATCCAATAATACCAGCTATATTTGGAGTACCAGCTTCTAACCTAGATGGCAATTCTTTTAAATAGACATCATCAGGACTATCAAAAGATTCATTCATACCTCCACCAAGATTAATTGGCTCTAATTTTTCTAATAATTCTTTTTTACCATATAAAAATCCAACACCAGTAGGCCCACACATTTTATGCGCAGAGGCAGCAAAAAAGTCTACATCTAAATCTTGAACATCAACTTTAAAGTGCGGCAAGCTTTGGGCACCATCAACCACTAAAATGATATTATTTTCATGTGCAAATTTTGCAATTTCTTTAATTGGGCGCACATCGCCGATAACATTTGTTACCTGCGCAAGCCCAATGATTTTGGTACTTTGCGTTACAACTTTCTTAACATTTTCCAAAGAAACATGATAATCTTCAGTTAGTTCAATATAATTGATTTTACATCCAATTTTTTTTGCTAAATTGAACCAAGGTAATACATTTGAAGCATGTTCACTATTGGTAATTAATATTTCATCACCCGGTTTTAAATAATTTTTGCAAAATCCATTAACTACCATATTTAATGATTCTGTAGTACCACTAGTAAAAATTATTTCTTCTCTATATTTTGCATTAATAAAATCTTTTAAAGTATCTCTTGCTCCTTCATATAATGAATCAACAATATATGAAATATCATAATCTCCTCTGTGGCTATTAGAACAATACTCATTATAATATTTTGTAATACTATCAATAACACATTTAGGTTTTAAACTAGTGGCCGCATTATCAAAATAAATAATATTATTCTTTAGCATTGGAAAGTCTTCTCTATTCATATTCTTCACCCCTATACTCATTATATAAATAACTCTTTTTAATTAAACTTTTTGCTTGAGCTTCAGATAAACCCTTGGCTTCTAAATAAAATAAACTATTAGGATCATAACTTGAAATAGTTACAAAATGATTAGCAACAATATCATTTGTAGAAATACACATATTAGGTAATACCTCTATATTACCTCCATCTACTAATCCCCTAACTCTTTCATTTGCAACATTATTTTTTGATTCTTCGTTTACATTAATTTGTTCAATTATATTTATTTGATTCTTATTTGAAACGCAAGATATGCTTAAATCAGCAAAACTATCATTTCCATTTACATTTATATACACAGCATGATTAACTAAAGAACTAGACTCAAATAAATCTTTAATTTTTAAACAAGTAGAATTATTCTGATTAAAAATTATTTTTGTCTCACCACTTTTGTCTGAGTCATAAAATACAATATCTAAATTAGCATAATCTTTTAAATTAAATTCTAAATCATTAATATTTTTATTAACATATATTTTACAATTACCATCAATCACAATCTTAGAACTATTTTTAAATTCTAATTCGCCACAATAACCATTTAGTTCACATATTTCTTTATCTACTATCATTTTATTCATGTTCATTCTCTTTATCTAATTCACTTGTCGTAAAGCCATCAGCCTCAATTTTTCTAGCAAGTGAAACGTCTCCAGACAAAACAATTTTACCTTCACCAAGAATATGAACTTTATCAGGTGTAATGTAATCTAAAATATTCGTATGATGAGTAATAATTAAAACAGTAGGCTTATACGTTTCATAATATTCTAAAATAGATTTAGAACAAATCTTCAATGCATCAACATCCAACCCCGAATCCAATTCATCTAAAATAATAAATGATGGTTTTAACATCCACATATGCAATAATTCTGTCTTTTTTCGTTCTCCACCGGATGCACCAACATTAATTTCTCTATGTATAAAGCTCTTAGGCAAATCTAATTTTTTACATATATTTTCCAATTCTTTATTAAATTCAAAAATATTAATTGGTTTTTCACTTTTTTGATTTAAAGCAACACGAATCATTTCAGCATTAGATACGCCCTCAATTGCCATTGGACTTTGATTTAATAAAAATATACCCTTTTTTGCTATTTCACTAACATCTAAATCAAGTAAATTATCACCATTATAAAGAATTGAACCGTTTACATCATAATCCTTACTACCCATGATAACTTTACTAATAGTACTTTTGCCAATTCCATTTGGGCCCATAAAAACATGAATAGATCCATCTTCCATCTCTAAATTAAATCCATTTAAGATCTTTTTATCACCAATACTAACATTTAAATTATCTATCTTTAACATATCACACCTACTATCATTTATACGAAAACATAAAGCCTTCCAAAACAATCATATAATAACACGTACACCCCTAAAAGTAAATTAAATAAAAAGGAAATTTATTACTAAATCCCCTTATATATAAAGCCTAATCAAAATACGATAAAGCATTTTTTAAACGTTCATTATAGTCTTCTACTAATGTCATATAATCAGTTTTTATTTCGCCATAAACAATCATCTGTTTTTTCTTGGCTTTCTTAAATTCATCATACATTAAATCTTTAAACTCTTTTTCATTCATATCATTAGAAGTAATATATTCTTCTACTACTTTTCTCATATATGGTAAAAATTTCTTCTCTCTATATTCTTTATAATTCTTTTCAGTAGACAAATGCTCTAATGAATAATGCTCCAAGTAATACAACAAATCGTATTTTTCCATCAAATCATTATTAACTTCTTTCTTCTCAGAATTAACAACTTGAATAGATTTAGTCATATCATAATTATCAATATAATTCCATAATTCTACAGCCTTAACATAGTTCCTATCATTTTTAAAAATATCTATTGATTTAATTGGATTTCTGACGAATGATAAGTCTCCTAATTCTTTAATAAACTTTGAATTTAACATATCATCAACACCTGATGAAATGGTACTAATTCTATCCTTGATAATGTCTATTTGTTTCTTTTCTTCACTTGATTGTTTATAATCAATATCCATCGTTAAAGTAAAATTAATTACTTCTGTATCTAATTTTGTAACACCACTATAAGTTACATTTTTTTGATAACTGCTTTCTAAATCCGTATTATCTCTTTCAATATGTTCATTTACAAATCTTCTTAAATTATATAAAAGAGTATAAATGAACCTATTTTCATACGCATCTTTAGAAATTGGTTTCTCTTTTTTTTCAGTATTGTCAAGATTCCTTACCGGTTTATCATTAACACTAATAATTGAATCTATATAAGGAATACACTCTTCAATTTTATCTATCCAACTTGTATCTCGTGTCACTTTATTTGAAGATTTAACAATTTTTAATTGCGATTTTGTTTTATCTAAGAAGGTACCAACCTGTTTCTCACGTAAATGATCTAAAAAATCCAAATAATTATTTTTCATCGTGATCCTCCTTAATTAATTTGTCTTCCAAAACAAAGGCATTTCGAGAAATAATAGTAAAATTCAAATTATTATTATCGACATATTCCATAAATTTCGGATTATTATCAACAAACTTATTTGAAGCGTATATATCAAATGAAATCTTACTCTTTGCAAATTCAAATACTACTTCATCATCGTCCATAAAAATAACTACATTAAATTTCATATTCAGTAATAAATTAAAAATAAATTGATTCTTAATATAGTCAGAATAAAATACGCAGAATTTGACCTTATTTCTAATAAAATAGTTATTAAACACTCTACTTAATAAAATAATATTATCTTCCTCTTTTAAAAATTTAGATTTAATAGGTAGTAAGAACGTGTGCACATTATCACCAGATAAGAATTCTTTTAAAATGGTAACACTTACAAGTTCATAACTAATTCCAGCATATATATTATCAATATTAAATTTCTTATATACACTATTAACATCTACTTCTTTATACTTCTCTAATTCAGGATTATTAAAACAGAATCTAACAAAATATTCATCATCAGAATATTTACTAAATTTATTATACATATCTTTACTTTGAATTAATGAGAAAAATTTCTTTTCTATTTTCAAATTATCTTTTACTCTATTTGCAAGATTCTCTAATAAAAAAGGATAATTTTCATAAATCTTTTCTTGATATATAGTTCTAAAATAACCTTCAAGCTTAGTTAATATTGAATTTGTCGTAACAGATTCTGTATAGATGTTAACATCTTTATCAACATTAATTATTATATATAAAATTACTGTTAGAATATATAAACCACGTTTATATTCAGTCTTCAAATTCTCATACTCATCTTTAAAAGTATCAGCAACAATAGCCAATATATAAGCAAGTTTAAATTCTCCTTCAGAATAACCATTTTGATTAAAAGAGTTTAATTCATCAGCATCACGCAAATAATACTTCTTTATATAAGTATTTAAGACATTAGAAATAATACCATGATATTCTTCTTCACTTTTCCATAAAGAATCTCCAACACTTGGATAGACTCTATATAAAACACTAGCATACGATAGTAATGCTTTATGTTTATTATTTAGATATTTTTCAATCAAATCGTTTTGCATGACAACAACCTCTTATTCTTATAAAAATTATAACAAACGCAACTCTCAAAAGCAACATTCACATCTTTAAAAATATATTATATAAACGAAAAAAGTTATTACTTTTTCATAATAACATTAACGTGTTCATAAGGAATCTCAATTCCTTCCTCATTAAACCTTTTCTTAATTATATAATTCAATTTAAAACGATTCTCATTAGCATTGGCAACATCGGCACCCCAAATCCAAGTTCTAAGTGTAATGCTAGAAGGATCCCAAGATATAACTCTAACTTTAGGAAATTCTGTATCTATAACAGGAGTATATAGTTTTCCTGTCTCCTCACTTAAAATCTTTAGCGCTTTATCAACATCTGAATCATAAGATATTGGATACTCACCAAAAACACATATTTCGTTATCAACTTTATCCAAATTTTCAATAGCCTTAGTATTCATACTACTATTTGGAATAATAACTCTTTTATTATAAATTGTTCTAATAATGGTGTGTCTCATAGTAATTTCTTCAACAGTTCCTGTTACATCAATATCAAGTAAATGAATAACATCGCCAATTTTATATGGCCCATCAAAAACAATACAAAGACTTGCAAAAAAATCAGTTAACAAATCTTTAGCAGCAAGTCCAACAACAGTAGTAATAATTCCTATTCCAGACAAAATAGTAACTGATAACGTAGAAAAAATAGCAAATTTAGATAGACAAATTATTACGCAAATTGTGTACAATACTATTTTTTTCAATCGTTTAAAGAATGACATTATAGTTTTAAAGTTCTTATTTTTATTCCTATTTATAAATCTATCAATTACTATATCAAATATTTTGTTAATTAGTATAAAAACAACAAATATAATTAATAATTCTAAAGATTTATTCAACGCTTTTTTTACAGGCTCACTCATTTATACCACCATAAAAATTATATAACAAAATTTAAAATATATAAATAGAATACATAAAAAAAGAACCAAAAGGTTCTTATTCATCTCCAAAGAAATCATCATAGTATTCATCATCTGTAACGATATTTTCGTTAACAATAACACTATCATTATCAACTTTATATTTAAAATCTGAATCAGTTGATGTAGAGGATTTATCAGGCTTAATTTCACTACTATCGGTACTAGAAGCATTATCACTTGGAGATTGATAATCATCATCTAAATATCCATGAGACTCACTTTCACTATTTTGATTTTCATCAATATAATTAAACGTTGCCTTAGCATCATCCTTTGAATCATCGTTTGATATCTCTGACACATTAATGGTATTATTAATTTTATTTCCATGAGAATTGAACATATTTGGAATACCAACAACAGATACTTCTTCTTTTTTATCATCGTCGTCATCATCGTCATCATCATCATCATCAAATTCAAAATTAAATCTACTACTTTCAAAAGGAGGAATATAACTATCATCCTTTTTATTATCGTCATCTGAATCAGAAATTATTTTTGCATCAATAGCCTTTGAATCATCATTTGCATCGTATTTAACATCATTTTCAATGATAACATCATCATCGTCATCATCATCATCGTCATCGAATTTCATACTCTTAAATAAATCAGAGTCATTATCTTTCTTGACAACAATATCATCATCATTTTCATTTGCCTTAATATCATCATTATCATCAGATTCGTCGTTAAGTTTCTTAAGTTGTTCATTAAGTTCTTTAAGCGCCTTATCTAAATCCTCATCTGAAACAGACTCGAGATTATTGAAGTCAATATTTTCTAATCCAGAAATCTTAGGGAATGCTGTATCTGAAGAATCAGTGGATCTTGTCTTAGGAGGTTTATCACCTGGAACAGGATCCTCAAATAAAGGTTTACTAGATGGTGGAGGGCCAAACATGCTTCCACCCATGCCTCCTCCGCCAAACATACCGCCAGGCATTCCAGACATACCTCCACCGAACATACCGCCAGGCATACCCGGCATACCTCCAGAAGGCTGCTCTTTATGTTCATTAACATATTTTTCAATATCAAATAACCTTGGTTCAGTTAATTCTCTTTCATAATATGCTGCATTTCCTTGTTTAAGACCCCAGTTCATTTTGAAACAAGGTGTCATTTGTGTTCTAAATGGAGCCATACGCAATCTCATAATAATGGCTTCAAATGGTTTCATTTTTTGTAAGTCAGTAACAGATATCAAAGGTCTAGTTTCCTCAACCTCTTTATCACCTTTACCAACTTTAACTTTAATATCACCACATAACTTAGAAATTTCTTCCAAAGCCTTAGTTTCAGTAGATATCAAATATACAGTGTTACCACAGTTACCACGAATAGTAAGTGCTACTTCACTACCATATACTCCATCCAACTGAGCAAAGTTTTGAATAATAAATGTAAATCTTATCAATCTACTACGAGCTGCAGATATCATTGAATCAATATCATTAAGTCGTGGCATATTTGCAAACTCATCAAGAATAAAGTTAGTTCTTTGAGGTAACTTACCTCCACATTCTTGAGCAACATCGATTAATGTTTCATAACATTGCTTAATAAATATTGTCATTAATCCATGATATGTTTTCTTTTCATCATGAATAATTAGGAAAACAGCAGTTTTATTTCTACCAATGTCTCTCATATCAAAATCACTATGAGAAAGCATTTCACTTAAAGCTTTACCAGAAGTAAATAATCTAACTTTTTGTTTAAATGTTGATAAAATACTTCCCTTAGTTTCATTTGGAGCATCAATAGTACCGGATGCATAAGAATAAGCTTGTGAGTCTTCACCCTTAAGTTTAAAGTATTCTTTAATAAGAGTACTCATACCCACACGTTTTTCACCAATACTTGCTGCATAACTTATACTATTTAAGTTAACTTCATCTATTTCTCCATCTTCAAATAATCCTAAAGCTATACCGGCAAAGTAGTCAGCTGCAGAGTTTTGCCAGAATACATCATCAGTTTTTTCATACATAATATTTTTAGAAATATCTGTTAACAACTCTATAGCTTTATCTTCTTTACCATTTTTATAATACTCATATGGAAGCGCTAAAGGGTTCCATGCATTACCTGTCGAAGGCTCACGGAAATTTAAAAGTATAATATTAAAACCTTTTTCTTTTAAATACTCAGATGATGATCTATATAACTCACCCTTAGGGTCTGTAATTATCATTGATTCACCATGACGAGCTAATAATGTAACTAACGGAATAACGATTGTAGTAGATTTACCGGATCCGGTAGAACCGATAACCATATTATGGTATTCACCATTATCTACAAATACATCTCTACCATTATTAATAAGTGGAATCCCCGCAGCATTAGTTTCTTCACTTGAAGGATTAATTTTGACAACATCTTGTCCATTTCTCATATCCTTCTCGGAAGACCAATTTGAAAAACCGTTTGACGGTTTATCACCAAATACTAAACTAAATAAGCCTTTCCCTCCGCTATCTTTATCAAAAATACTACTTTTAGTTGAAGATAATGTCCAAAATACAACAATTAAGAATAAAATTACAGTTAAAAAATTGTAGGGAAACAAAACAGCAATCCACGGAAAAATACCATAGAATTCTCCCTTATTCAATAGCCAAAGAGCATTAACCACAACTAAAGCACAAATATAAAGGAAAAATACGCAATAAACAATGAAAATAATAAAGTCTTTTTTCTTTACTTTAAAATGCATAAATTCCCCTCCTTTTCTAATTAATTATATCATATATTATATTTATATCTATATAAAAAATAATTAAAAAAACATAATAAATATGTTTTTTAATTTAATAAATATTTAACATCCACACAAGCCAACTATAAGATAACAAGCAGCTAAAGTACAAATAAAAGTAAGGATAATTACAAGTATATACTTCATTATCTTTTTACCTTTACCAGCAATTTGGCCTTTTATTTCATCTGTCCTAGATTCAGTGGTTTCTGCATCTGCGGACTTTGTTTCTTTCGATGACTCTTCATTTGTTTCTTCTTCTTTTTTTTCAGCATCTTTCTTGTCATCTTTTTCAGAATCGGAAGAATCTGAATCTTCAGACCCAGCAGCACTTCGAGCAGAATTACGAGTTATATCTCTTGTTGGAGCAGAACCTTCATTTTCCTCACCAAATCTAAGTTTATTTTGACGCATTGATTCAGCAGTTTCATTCTGCCTTTCATAACTATCAGAATCAGAATCTTCATCAGATTTTTCATCACCCTTTGAATCTTCCGACTCACTAGTTTTTCCCGTCTCCTTCGATTCTTCAGGCGTCTCATCAGATTTGTTTTCTTCACTGCCTGATTTGTTAGATTCTTCAGTCGGCTTTTCATCACTTGATCCATCTGAAGATTCCCCGGAATCTGCTGATTTATTACTTTCAGCATTATCTGAACCACTTTCAGAATCTTTTTTTTCTTCAGTTTCTACTCTAGTCTTTGGATCCTCAGAAGACTCTCCTCCTGCCTCACTTGATGCATCTTGAGTTTTATCATCCTTAGAACCCAATTCATCAGAATCGTCACCATCTATACCAGATACATCTGAAGTTTCACCATCACCTTTTGCTTTTTCTCCAGATTCATCCTCATCTGAACTAGATGAATCGGTTACACTTCTAGTTCTTGTCAATGTGGCACTCTGATAATCATCAGCTTCTTTGAATTCATCATCTGAAAACTCATGATCAAATTCAGGATCCTCATCATCAGAATCCTCTAAATGACCACTTTCTGATTTTGATATCTTTGCTTTATCAGGACTATCTTTATCCTTATCCATAATATCGTAAATATCAGGTGTTTCAGAAGCATTTTTCTGACTATTTAGTACATCATCAGAAGATCCGGATGAACCATCATTTAGCTCATCACCTGTTCCATCAGTTTTATCCCCATCATCAGCATTCAAATTCTGATTTGGTTTATTATTATTTTCAGAATTCCCGCGATTAGATGATTGTTCTTTATTAGAAGACCCATCAAATGTCATATTTTGAGAATTATCAGATCCACTAGAAGAACTTGCTTTTTGAGGATCATCACCATTATTATGACCGTCTGAATTAATATGAATTGTCGTCTCAAGATTTTCGCCTTCAGGTCTTTCTATGACAAATTCAGAACCATCTTTATCAGAAACCTCATTCGTAGCAGTTGATCTACTAGATTCAACTTCAGAATTACTATCCATATTAATTCACCACCAATCTTAATTCTAATGTCCTCCACCATATCCAAAGGAAGCTAATTCTTCCTCGGTAGCTACAACATTAATTCTCATGTGTTTATTTCCGCAGAAGAACATTCCTTCTCCTTGCTCATATTGTTTTATACTTTCCATTTCAGATTCATTAATATCAATTAATTTTGCCAAATCTTCAACCGCTTGTTTAGGAAGTTGCATAATTAGATAATAAGAAGCATTATCAAATATTGCTTTTCCATGAACAATCATCTTTGGATCAGCAAAGTCTGTAGGTTGTTGCGTAATTATAATTGTACCAGTATTATACTTTCTTGCACGTCTTTGAACTTGTGCTAAGAATTCAGCACCTAATTCGTTATGACTAGCAAGTAATACGTGCGCCTCATCAACCATTAATATTGTATTTACATTTCTATCAAGACATTGGCCCCACGCAAACTTCAAAATATTAAAGAATAACGCATTTTTAATATTATCTTCACTATTCATTATTTCTCTAATATTAAATACAATCAAATTACTTGTTAACTGTACAGTTGTATGACCATCGAAATAGAATCTCATTTCATGAACTAAAGGTCTAATCTTAAGTTCGAGTTTTTCATATATTTCACGTTCTTTCGTTGCATTTACCATAGACAATAAATGTCCTTTTACTGTTTCGTGAACTTCAGTAAATGTAGGATAATCATCACTAGAAAATTTTGTGAAGTCTGAATCAAAATCTATACCTTTACGTTTATACGTTTCTTGTAAAACTTCACTAAACATTCCCAATGTCTCATCATCAATATCTGGAGAATAATACTTTAAGAACGCTTTAACTTGTTGAATAGTTCTAGTTAAAATAGTATTTCCTAATCCTTGAGCTATTTCCTCTTCATCAACGTCGGCAATAACTTCAAGAGGGTTAATCATACCAAATTTTCCACCCTTACCAACATCTAGGAAGTCGCCATCTAAGTTCTTAGTTAAATCCTCTAATTCTCCTTCAGGGTCTATAACAACTAACTTACAACCATTTCTTATATGTGTTCTAAGCAATAATTTAGCCGCAGTTGATTTACCTGAACCAGACTTACCTAAAAGGATCAAGTTGGCATTATTTCTATTATTAACCTTTTTAATTTGATATAGAAATTGATTAAATAATACAACTCCACCTGAAAAATCAATTCCTAGCAATGAACCCAACCCATCGTCTTTAATACTATCAAATACAAATGGATACATTGCTGCTATAGAAATAGATGGTATTGCATTACCAATTCTCTCCTCAATATCTTGTGGAGGGAAAATAGGAACCATTGATTTAAAAGCTTTTTCTTGCTCAAACATTAAGTTAACTGTTCTAAGATCTAAGCCTTCAAGATAACTTCTAACTTGAGATCTTCTAAATTCAAGTTGTTCCTTACTATTTGCTGTTAACATAACATGCATTTGAAAATCAAATATTCTTGCCTGAGATGATGCTAGCATTTGAATAAACGCTTCTTGCGTTTCATAATCTTGCTTAATTTTCTCTTTTAATGTTAAATCCTTCTCTTTTTCATAACGAGACTTTAAATCAGATATTTCTTTATTTAACATATTTCTCATTTTATCAAAACCAATAGGAATATGTTTAATTGATACTCTTACACCGGGTAAGTTTATAATATCAGACAAATATCCTTCATTAATACTACTAGGATAAGCAGTAATCGTAAATATAACTCCATAATTATCCCCAAATCTAAAACTTGTTGGTTTAAAAATTATACCCTTTGGGGCTATTTCACTCTTCAAAACATTTAGCATTATACACCTACCGAATTAAATGACGTACTCTTACAATCACTGAAGAAATTGTCTAGTATCATCCTCATATCTTCATTTGTTGCTCTTGTACCAGTTAATCTTGCACCAGAAAGACCACCAATAATATCATTTAACTTTTTCTCTATTAATTCAGGTTTCTTTTCCTTAAATAAGAAATAATACTCTGTATCAGTAACATTATAACTAGATCCAACAAACTGATTTGCTTTAGCTATATCTTCATTAACCATTTTTTTAATAGCAGGATGCATTGTATTAGAATTTTCTAAAACTTGTAAACGAGCTATATAAGCAGCAATATCAACCGGTCTATTAACAATAACCAACCAAAATTCATAGTCAAGCGTATTATAAAACGAAGATAAGTTATTAATAACATTTGTTCTTTCTTGCTGAGGAACAATAAATATATTCCTTGGCTGAACTTTTACGCCACAAACAAATTCATTAGTATCGAGTTCGATCATTCCATTTGCAATTTGCTTAATTGGAATCCAATCCTCAGAATAATTTCTACCAGCGTATATATCATTCTTCATCGTCTACACACCAGCCTCTCCAATAATAAGTTCTTGGTCTTATAAAGAAATACGTAAAAATATTTGTTAATAACTGGCGAACATTATGATAATTTGGTACTTGAAGAACTAGTGTAACGCAAACCAATAATGGCACACACATAAGTACAAGCCCAACAAAAGTCGCTTTAGAACCAAAAATGAAAGCTAATATAGCAGTGACTAGTGCACCACTTACTAGAATAATTAAATCAATTGGCTTAAGCCAGTTAAGAATCAACTGCGATCTTTTTGAATTAGCAGGAATCAAGTAATTACTATTCATTTAAACCATCCTTTCTATTGAAAATCTATATTTAATCCAAATGAAGTCAATTCTTCATCGGAAACTATTATATTAAGTCGAAGTCTTCTAGAACCACAAAGGAATAAGCAATCTCCCTTTCCAATCGATTTAATAAAGGCTTCTTCAGCATCATTAAATTTAATCATTCGAGATAAATAATTAAAATTTTGTTTTCTTAAATTCATAACAAAGAAGTAAGAACTATTGTCAAACATAGATTTAGTATAAGAAATTGTATTTTGATAAACTAAATCTTTAGTATTTTCAATAGAGAAAATACATCCGTTTCTAAATAATAACGATCTTCTTACTATTTGCGAAATATAATCAGCTGCAAAAACATTGTCAGTACTAAATAATGTGTTGACATTATCAAATACTATTGAAGAAAAATGGTTAACATCGCAACTTCTTTTCCAACAATATTTTAACGCTGTAAGCTCTAAACCTAATTTAACTGTGGTTGGAGTATTTAAATAATTTACCCCAAATGATATAAAATTATCCTTTATTTCTAATGTCGTATGACCATTAAAGTACTTTGCATAATCATTTACAAAAGGAACAACACACTTTTCAAGTCTTTTTAAAACATCACGTTCTGCAGATCCTTCTGGAGAAGACAAATAAGACCCCTTAACAGTTGCATACACATCATTAAATATTGGATACTGACTAGATTGAATCTCTGAATAATCAGTATTCATATCTATATGAAAACGTCTGTAAGTTACCGTTAACACTTCTTCAAATTTCTTCTCAACATCATCTTCAACATTAGGATTAATATATTTTAACAAAGCCTTTAAATAAGTTATTGTACGAACCATTGCCGTATAATTTAATCCTTGTTTCTTCTCGTCATCCGTAACATCATTTATTATTTCTAATGGGTTTAAAATGCCACCAACATTATCCGAATCTAAAGTAAGATATTCCCCGCCATAATTTGAAGTCATAGAATCATACTCAGAAGATTCATCAACAAGCGAAACAACATTACCATTTCTAACATTACCTCTAGTAAGTAACTTTAATAATGTTGTTTTACCATTAATCTTTTCTCCAACAGCAATAATATTAGCGTTATATCTATTAGAAGATGTATTTTTTAAATAAGCAAATTGATCAAATAAAACTACACCACCAGAAAAATCTCCACCAACTAAATATGATTCTCCAGGATCCTTTAAACTGTCAAATACATATGGATACATTGTAGACATAGTATAAGATGGAATAGGAATGTTAATTCTTCTAGTTACCAATTGATCGTCAAAAATAGGTAACATTGACTTTAGCACAGAATCCAATTCCTTAATCATAATAATGGAAGAAATTCCCATATTTTCAAGATATCTTCTAACATTATTCTTATGTTCTTCTAATAATTCAAGAGTTTCCGCAGAAACCATAATATTCATACATGAATTAAATACTTGCATGTCATTATCTTTAATTGTTTTCAAATATGATTCCAAATTTTCGTAATCATTTCTTAATTTTTCCTGTAAAGCTAAATCTCTTTCTGTTTGATATTTTTGCTTTAAAATAGCTATTTCTCTACCAACAATCTTCCTCAATGAGTCAAATTGAGTTTTTTGATATTTAATTGAAATACGTGCATTAGGAATATTGATTAAACCTGACAAGTATCCAGGATAAATAGAACCAGGATAACCGATTACACTAAGAATAGTGGAGAATGTTCCACCATACTTAAAATATGTATCATCAAAACTAACATCATTATTTGCTTTTGCATCATCAGATTCATCGCCAAGAGCGATAGCTTTCTTACCATTACTTAAGAATGTATCCATAACTAAACGAAGTTCATCATTTGATACTTGAGTAGCATCAAGATCACATTCCCTAATGCCACTAATTAACTTAGATATTCTTTCTTGTACTGATTGTATTGTTTTATCTTTAAATAATAAGAAATATTCTGTATCAGAAACACCATAGTCTCCAGAAACATATTTATTAGCTTTAACAATGTCATCACGTGCAATTGATCTAATATGCTCAGAACTACTTGTGTTATAAATATTCTGAACTGAATTAAAATAATTATTCAAATCAACTGGTTTATCACCAATAATTAACCAATAGTCAAAATCTATTGAGTCATAAAACTTACTTAAACCATAAATAATTGCATTTGTATCATCTTGTTGCATGATAAAAATGTTTCTAGGGATAATCTTTACCCCAGAAACAAGTTCACCAGTATTAAGAACTACAACACCACTAGTGATTTGTCTAACCGTAGCCCAAACAGATGCAACTGTTTCAGGTTGTGCATTATTGTTTACTTTTGCCATAATCTCACACTACTCCTTTCAAACCACTATTTAGATCCACCAGAACCGTTGGAACCTCCGGTACCACCAGTTTTAGCTTGATATAATTTTTCTTCTTGAGACACTTTCGTATTATAAGAATCAACAGTCTTCATTTGTTTTGCAAATTCGGTAACAATTTTACCACGTTGTCCATCGAATGCATGTTTTTTCGGATCATTTGCATCTTCTGGCGTAGGGAATTCGCCAAGTGCATCGCTTACAACCCCAGCTCGACTTAAAGAATCATTAATTTCTTGCAAATCGCCTGATTTAATTAGACTTTGAACAACTTCAGAAGTTGCTAATTGTGCTTGAATTGCATTATCAAGAACTTGTCGATCCTTTGAAGATAATCCAAGAGTATCAAGATCTCCACCATCCGTACCAAATTGGAGTGCAATTTCACCAGCAGCGCCTTTCAAAATAGCTGCTTGCTGTTGTGCAGAAGCTTGATGAGCGTGATATTCCTCTTCAGTCATTAAAGCCTTTTGTTCAGCAGATAAATCTTCATAACGAGTATAAGCTAATTCTTGAGCATATGACTCTCTAGCACCCAAAGTGGTAGATGAAGAAATCATTAGTCCAGCTTCCATATATTGTTGTGCCAACGTACTTCCATAATCAGCTTTAAATTTAGCTTCATTAAGATTTGGATTTGCAGCTTTAGCTTTATCATAAGCCGCCTGAACTTTTTGATCAAATTGAGATTTAACAGCATGATCTGTAAATATCATTTCCCCTTTAGATGCAGCCTCATATTGACCTCGAGCCCTTGTAGCACTTTCTTTTCTTTTAGCAGCTTCCTGTGCAACACCGGAATATGCAGAAATCGCAGATTGAGTTTGTGCAGAATTAGTTGAGTGAACAATTCTATTAGCATTCTTAAACTTATTAACAACTCCAGTCGCTACATTTTCTTCCTCTGCAGCAGTAAGTTCTCTACCAACTCTTGCTTTATAAGCATTCCTTGCTTGAATTAACTCAGTACGGAAGTCAGCCTCTGCTTTTTGGTCCGCAACAACAAAGCCATTTTGCGCAGCAGTTTGCAATGCAGTTGCAGCAGCAAAATCTGAATCAGCTGCTTCAATTTCTTTATCCATATCATTAGCCCTAGCCGTACAAGCACTAATTTGATCATCGCTAAGTCTAGCAACTTTGCCACCAGCTTTATCTGTAACAACCTTTGCTAATTTTGCATTATCCATATTTTTTTGAACAACACCATCTGCTTGAGCAATATTTGCACTATTATTTTCAAGAACAATTTTAATTTGATCTCTAAAACCATCAGTAGAAATTTTAATATGCTTTAAAGATTCCTCAACATTGGCAAACATATTTTTCCAAGCATTCTTTTCATTTCTCCATGCTTGTTGTCTTTCTTGATATGCGGCTTGACCAGCTAAAACACCAGCTCTGGCATTTTCCGCCTTCATTCCAGCTGCTGTAGAATGTCTAAGAGCATTTAACCCAGACATAAATCCTTTCATTTTACCAGTAGTGGTTTTGGCATTTTTCATATTGTCCTTAATCTTCTTTAGACCATATCTAGCACCACCATATGCACCAGCGGCATGACCAGCTGCTTTTTTTGTAGCATGATAAGGAGCAGTAACTGCTTTTTTAGTTTTAGCAAATCCTTCCTTAATATCGCCAAATATAGCTTTAGCACTAGATTTACCCATTGAATTAATATCAAAGCCAAATGAATCTTTCAAGAATTTAGGTAAATTATTAATAAATCTAAATAAACCGCATAATATAATTACCGTTAAGAAAATCTTAGTAAAGAAAGACATACCCGCTAAAGCAGAAGATAAACTGCTCATTATAGTAGCAATAATACCATTAGCTTCTACAGTTTTTTGCATTAACCAAAGCATCATGAAAAGAAATAACATTTTAACAAATACTAAGGCATACGTTTTAAAATAAGCGCTTAACCAAGTATTAAACATTTTATCTTTAGACGGAGGAAGTAAATACATCCCAAACGCAATTGGTGACATAATCTCCAAGAAAAATAAATTAAACATTCTTAAAGCTAAATCAAATAAGAATAAGAATACTGTATAACACAAATAAATAAACACAATTAAAGGAACCCCTGGTATATATGTTAAACCATTATTTCTATATACATCAGCCTTCCAACCACCATGAACTTGTGATTCCATTGTTGCAATTTTATTTTGAACCAACACATTTGGTGACAAATAACCATGTAGTAGGAAAAAATTATGTTCTGTTCTGGCTTCTACAAATACAGACTCATATGTAAAGTCAGAAAATATGTTTGGACTTTTACACGCAGCAACGCCACCGTAATGATCTGGCTCTCCATCATGGTAATAATGATCCATATCATTACATATACCACAACTTTCAATAAAACCAACAACAAGTTCTTTTTTAATCAATTTAGGGTTTGAATTCGGATCTTCTGTTGGATAAACAAATGCTTTATAGATATCTGCAATTGCTGAATCAGCAGCATCCTCTGCACCGCTATTAGAAGCCTGATCAGGGAATATTAACTTACCAATAGTATTATACTTAACTATCGCTGTTTGGACATTTCCTAAAAAATTGAAAGCCGTTGGTGCAAATAAAATACCAATCAAGGCAATAACAATTTTCTTTGCAGTTTGACCAGGAGTACCAACTTTAGAATTTTTATTATCAGGATCTATAACATGATATATAAGATTGTATGCCAAAATAAAGAACATAAGAAAAACCATAAAAACATACACTTTTTTTGCTAAATCGTTATAAACAGTATTATCATCTTGAAAAAGTCGAATAGAAGCTAATGCCGTAAATAGCCTAATAAAATATGAAGATACATACATAAATAGATTATCAACAAACATAGAAAAATCAATTAATCCTAAATGTAGATTAGTTGTGATTCCTTTAATGACACAATGAAAAAAATGGGATACATCTCCTAAAGCATCATTAAACCAATTTATAATTCCATCAAGCAATCCTAATGACCATATATATTTATTCATAATACACCTACTAATTTCCTGATAGCATTGGACTGCAATCAGATGCACTTACAATACCAAGCCATTCAAAAATAGTGAATATTAAAGTTGGAAGAAAAAACAATACTATTAAATAAATAACTCTTTTTCCAGACTTCAAACCAGCATTTTTTAAAGCCGCTTGATCTTCTGTTGTTAACGCTTTCGCAAAATCTATAGTCGAATATATAAGAAGCAAAACCATACATACATATTTTATAAGCTGAAAAGCCATATTAACATAATATGCTGGCTCATCTGGATTTTTAGGATTTCCCAATAATGTATTACAACTAGCTACTGCGTCAGCATGAACAACAATAGGAACCAATAAAATGCAAATAATCAAAATTAACAAAAATCTTAAATCTTTCTTTTTCATTTTTCCTCCAATTAATCATCCTATCCAATTTTTTGAGGACAAGAATCAACATTTAACATACATTTAGTGCACGCTGCAAAACTATCACTTGATCCTTCGCTCAATGATACATTATTATAATCTTTAGAAACGATACTTAGAACTCCATCAATAATAGAAGGCAATATAAAAATAATAAGCGAAATTAATAATCTCTTACCAAATAATGTTGCAGAGCCTTTATAATCTTTATCATCACCAGCTAACATTGCTTTAAATACATTGATTGTTGTTAAAACCATTAAAAGTATAGGAACTCCAATTTTAACAAACGCAATAACTAATCCTAAAATTCTAAATGCTACCAAAACATTTCCCTCACAAAAAACGAAAGGTTTGGTTGTTGCTGCATATAAAGTTCCTGGAGTCACAATTAAAAGGAAAGATATCATATAAAATATCCCCTTCATTATTTTTTTATAATTTGTCATATCAACACCTCGTATACTTATCATAGTAACATTATATAATTAAAACCCATAATTTTCAATTAAATGTGAAAAAAACTACAAAGTTTCAAAAGTAGTATCTTCTTTTGAAGCCTTTGTAGCTCTACTATTACCCCAATCTCTAATTGCCTTAATCTTTTCTGGATTAGTTTTTTGAAGAGAATAAACCTTAGATAATTCACTCTCTATTAACGCTTCAGTTAATTGAATTTCAGGATTAGAAATAATTTTATAAGCAATTGCTCTTATTGTGGATTCGATATCACTTGATGCGAATCCTTCTGTTATATCTAATAACTTATTCATAAACGAATCTCCAAGTTCAATCTTAAGATATTTCTTAGAGTATAATTTTATAACTTCTTTTCTTTCAACTCTATTTGGTAAATCAACAAAGAATATTTCATCAAATCTTCCCTTACGAACAAGTTCAGGAGGTAAATCTTCAATGCTGTTTGCGGTTGCAACAACAAATACGGGTTTTCTACATTCCTGTAGCCAGAATAAGAATTGTCCTATCATTTTTGTTGTTGTACTATTTCCATTTCCTTGTTTTAAACCTTTTTCAATTTCATCAATCCATAAAACACAAGGAGAAACGAATTCTGCAGTATCCAAAGCTTCTTTTAATTGAGCTTCAGACTGACCAACATATTGTCCTTGAACAGTAGCAAGATCTAGTCTATATAAAGGAACATTTAAAATATTGGCAGCTGCTTTAGAACATAAACTCTTTCCACATCCAGGAACACCAACTAAAAGTATTCCTCTTGGAGAAGTCATACCTCTATTTTCTAGTTCCTCTCTTTTCTCAGAATTCATAAACACTTTTTTCTCATAAAGCCATTCTTTTAATATTTCCAAACCAGCAACTTCAAAATCATCATCAACATCGACAACTTCTAGTCCTGCAATATCAGTAAATAGATCTCTTTTTGCATACTTTAATTCTTTTAAATCTTCTTTTGTAACACTACCTTTTACAATTAATGACATTATAATGTTTTTTATTTCCATTTCACTCAAACCATGTAAATAAATAGCAACGTTTTTATAATCCATATCGTCCCATTCAACATTAATTTGGCTTCTATATCTTTCAACTAATTTTTTAATAGTTGTTTCAGATTCATCATAATTAGGATAATCTAATGATAATGTTATACCCATTCTTGAAATATTATTCCAAATAGGTTCATTAGAAATAATAATTAAAGTACTTGAAGTAACTTCAAATTTATTTATTAAGTCTAATAAATATCTTGAAACAGTAGATGGAGAACTAATGTCTGAAACATCAGCCATAACAAAATTATAGTTGCTTTGATATTTAATTTCTGAACTAACATAATCCAAAACACCCATTATCATTTTTTCATCAGATAAAACATCACCAGTTACTAAATCGCTAACTCCAGTTGCCATCTGATATAAAGAAAACTTTGTAGAGGCTTCACCACTTATTTCCTTAAGCATTCTAATAACACGTTCTTTTTCAACAGTATTAACAATAATAACAGGTATTCTTGCTTTTAAATATCTTACTAAATATTCTTTTACCTCACTATAATTCATCTTTATCCCACCTTATTCTATTATTTTTTATTGACATTCCTAAAACACCTGAAAAATCAATCTTATTTGCTTCGTTATATAAAATATCAAATATTTTATCAACGTCATCTCTTATTTGTTCTGTTCTTTTTTCAACATATTCTTGAGGAAAGATCCCTGATTTTACTATTTTATATAAAATGTTTGTTTCTTTTTTAAATATAACCAACTGCATTTCCATTAAATATTCATCTTCAAACAAATAAGTAAGTTTAGAAGCTATGTTTTCCGTAGCAGTAGAAAGTCTTTTATAAATTGCTTCATCCATCTTCGTAAGAACATTTTCTTTAAAACTATCATTTAACTGATTATTCTTAATAACATCTAACATATCATCGGATAATTTACTTGTTTCTATTTTTTTTATAAAATCTAGCCAATCATTATATGTCATAGCTACCTCTTAATTAGAACTTCAGGCTCTATACTCCAATCCGGAATTCCTTCAATATAATCGTCATTTGAACCAGCAACTTGTGTATTAACATTCTGATTAACGCTAACGGGCTTGATTCCATCATTATCTACTGGTTTACTTTCAACAATATTATCCGTAACTGGTTTAATTCCAGGATTGTTATCTCCTAATACTTTAATTCCTTCTTCCATTTGAATCTCCTATATTTGAACATTTCTATCACTTGAAGCAAAAGAATTTGTTGCATTTAAACCATCTAGCAATGTAACAAGTTTTTGATAATCTTGTTTCTTTTCTTCAAGTCCACGTTTATAATCAGTAATCTCCGCAAAACTTTTCTCTAAAACAGAACCATATACATTAATTAATTTGCCTCTTAATTCTTTTTTTGCATTTAGATCCTTTAATATATTATAAACACAAACTAAATCTACTATAACAAATACACAACATATAGCAGCCACCAAAATCATATTTTGTGATGCAAATGCAAGCGCAATAATACCAACTATTGTAACTACTGCAATAATAATCACATTATTTTTATAATTAACAGGATATTTCTTTTCGGCAAACATAACTAATTCATTTTTAGCTTCATTGATATTACTTCCATCAACAGTTTCAGTTGAAAAATCTGAAAATGTTAATTTAATAGGATCGTTATTGATCTGACTATTGAAATATTGAAAAACATCAAATATATATTTTTTTACATATGACAACGCAAGAACTCTAGCTTGTCCACTTACTTCATATCTATTAAAATTAATAACTATATTACTGCATAGCAAATGAAAGTTCATTTCTTCATCATAAACTGCTTCTTGTTTATCAAATAATTCTTTTGCTTTTTCTCTATCACCATTATTTTCAATAATTAATTGGTTCATTAAGTTATCTTTTCTATATACTTTTTCATTCTTTTCAGATGAAAATAATACTTCATATAATAAATCATCAAGACTCTTCTTATTGCCTTCATAATTCAAAATATATTCTAAATTATTTGTAATTTCACCATATAACTCAGATATTTCTATATTATTCAAGATGTCATTACCTTTATCAACATATTTTAAAAAAGGTACGGCATGTGCTTTTCTCGCTAAATTTATATAAGATTCCCAAAAATTAATTGCTTCCTTTTGAACGCTTACATCTGAAGCTAGTCTAGTATCCCATCCGTCAATAGTTTCTTTTAAAATTGCTAATCCTGAACTACCAAAAGCTCCATTAGCAATTAAATCAAAAATATATGCAAAATCATCATTTAGTTTTAAAGGGTTAAGTGTAGATAGATACTTACTTAACCATTTGCAAGCAACATTCTCTCTATCAAGCTTAACATAAAGCATAGCAAAGAATAATGAAGTTTTATTAGCATCTTGATTAAGCGCATTTTTAACTTCAATATCACAACTTGCCTTATCATTAATCAACCAATCACAAACAGCAGCATATGCATTAGAAAGCCAATAATTCGGATTGTTTAATAAAACATCATATCTTATTTTTTGAAGATAAGATCTACTAATCTTAGACTTATTAATAGAACTAGCTAGTGAAGAAGCAGCTCTTCTAACACTATCATAATATCCAAATTTCTTTTCTAAGATACTATTGTTCATCATAATAGATTGTCTTGCATTACTAACGATTGAATTCTCTCTTATTTCATCAACAAGCTTCTTAATTTCATCGTTTAAGCCTACAACTTTATTTTCAATTTCTGCAACATGAGAATTAACATAATTTACATTAGAAATAACGCCGCCTAATGATTTTGCGACGTCATTCATATTTTTTTCTATTACATCTAAATTTGCTGCACTAATAGCTAAAGCTTCCATGATTAGCCTCCTAGCCCATTACCAGTATTTTGACCAAGACCTTGTTGAGTAGGCAGTGGCTGAACTGTTCTTGCAACTTGCTGTTGCATTTGAGGTTGTACCATTTGTGGTTGAACTGGTCTAGCTACCTGTTGAGGCATTCCCTGAGGACGAACTAGCTGTTGTTGACCAGCATTTAATCCTTGTTGAGGTAATCCCTGTTGACTAGCAACTTGTACTTGTGCAGGGCCTATTGCCTGCGCAGCAACCTTAGGCTGTACCATTTGCGGCTGTGAAGGGTTTACAGCTTGTTGTGGCATACCTGTTGGTTGCATAGTTTGTGGCCTTATAGGTTGACCAAATGGTTGAGAGATTGCCTGTTGTTGTTGATTAATCTTGTATTGATTTCTCTGAATCATCTGAGGTTGTACCATTTGTGGCTGTACAGCTTGTTGTTGAACTTGAGGCTGAACAACTTGTTGTTGCATCACTTGAGGAATTCCCTGCTGAGGATTACGTCTAACAAACTGTCCCTGATTAGACTGACCAAATGGTTGGCTTCCTTGACTCATTGGAGGACGCTGGAAGGGTTGAGGTCCTTGCTGAATAAATCCACCACTCATAGGCATACCTGGTTTAGGCGCATTATTTTTATTTTTAAATACAATAACCGGTATTGTATTTTCTAACTTACTATCACTTGTTTCATTTATGTTTTCTGGAGATGCAGCTACTGTTGGTGCCTGATTATTATTATTTTCTCCTTCTATCATTTGCATAAACACATTCGTACCTCCCTGATTAGAATTACCTTGTTGTTTAGTGTTTGAACTATGAACAGGCCTATTTTTATTAAATTCTGCTTGTTTCATTCTACTTTGCATTATATATTTTTTAGTTAAATTCATAGTACCATTTGCTTCTACAAAAGCATTAGGATCAATCTCACCAGATGCAATTTGATTTGCTTTATAATTAATATATCCGCCAGAATTACTTTCACCCAAGCCTGTAAAAAACCTTACGACCAAGCTAATTAAAGTAACCACGTATGCTATTAAATATCCTAAGACAAAATAAGGAACAGTTCGCTCAGGTATTGAAAAGATATCCCAGAAATATAAAGCAAAAGGATATAGAAGCAAAAGAACACCCCATACATGACCTTGAGCTAATTTTCCACACAAAAAAGTTCTACCCAGAGGAACCCAGGCCAGAATGGATCCAGAACCAGTAACATTTTTACTAAATTTATTTAAAAATAAAGCAGAGACGACATAAAAAACAACAACGCCAACACAAATAGCAATTAATATTCCGCCATATTTTTGAAATAAATCTTGAATTAATTCCGAAAAACTCGCTGATTCAAATGGAAAGTCTACGTTAATAAAAAACTTGTTAAACACACTCTCAACGAACTTCATATACCCTTCCTAATATAATAATTTTAACACTATTTGTCTATTTATTACAATACCTTTTTAATTTATAAATAAAAAAGAACTAAGTGTTGACACTTAGTTCTTTGCTTCCTTTAAAATAACTTCTGTTTTCATCTCTTTATTATCTCTATAGAAGGTTATTTCAACTTTATCACCAACATTATATCTATATAACGCATATCTTAAATAAATAGTTGATTTTGTCTTAGTATTTCCTAACTTTGTAATAATATCACCTTTTTTAAGGCCGCCTTCATCTGCACACGATCCAGATTCAACAAATCTAACAATAACACCACTAGATACATTATATTTATTTGCAATATCTGCAGTAATATCGCCCATAGATAAACCTAAATAAGGGAGTTTATTACCTTGTCCCGACATTATTTTATTAGCATACTGTAAAGCTTCCTCAATAGGAATTGCAAAGCCCATTCCTTCAACACCACTTGAAATAACCTTTAGGGAAACAACGCCAATTACTTCCCCATTAATATTACAAAGAGGGCCTCCACTATTACCGGAGTTAACTGCAGCATCCGTTTGTAATACTCTCATTACATAATCAACAACATTTTTATTAGCTACACTAACTTCAACCAATCTATCCTTTCCAGATAAAATACCTCTAGTTACAGTCCACGAATAAACAGTACCCATTGGAGCTCCAATAACAAATGTTGTATCGCCAACTTCAGCCTTTTCACTACTTCCAAGTTTAGCTACAGATTTAACCTTAGATGCTTCTATACTTAAAACAGCAATATCATCATATTGATTACTACCAACAACTGTAACTTCATGTGTTGTGTCATCTGTAAACGTAACAAATACTTTTCCACTAGTAGTTAGAGCACTAGAAATAACATGATGATTAGTTAAAATATAAGCTAAATTTTTATCTTTTTTAAATACAAACCCTGTACCGGTAGATGTAATTTTACCATCTTTATATGCAGTTACAACAACTGAAGCATCATACACTTTCTTAACAGATTCAGCAATTCCAACATCAGTTACAGTAACACTCTTTGTTTCATAAACAATTTTACCATCTTCAGTTTTATAAAGAATAGTATTTAAAGGATAAGCATTAGATATTAAAAACATTGATAATAACCCCACAAAAAAGGCCAAAACTAGCCCACCTATGCCAATTCCTTTTTTCTTTTTAGTTTTAAAATCAATGTTTAAATCATTCATCTACATCATCCTTACTATCTCATTATAATTAACTGGGAATCCCATCTTATCCAACACTTTATTTATATTAATTGAATGAAGTTTACCCGCAAGAATATCCAATTCATAATTAACTTCTCGCATAAACATACAAAAATCATCATTATCCAAAACTTGTTTTAAAATGATAACTAATGAGAATAAATCATCTTTTCCATATTTATAATGATCTCCATCTTTTGGAATAAAGAGCATTCTATGATATTTAGTATCTTCAATCTCTTTTTGCGTCTTATTCTCATAACAAATATCTTCATGAGCACATAGGTTTCTATAATTTGCAAGAATAGGTAAATAATCAACTAATGCATCCATATCCATGTTAAATACATCAGCAATTTCTTCTTGATCCTTATACTGCAAAATAGTATATAACTCACCAACAATACCAAATGATAAGACTTTAACAGCAACCCACAAAGGAATATATCCATACTTGTCAATATAGTGACTAGTTGCAGTATGCTGTCTTCCATTAACCCTTATTTGTCTTTTCATTTTATATAAAAGGTCATTTACTTGCTTAAATCTTTTAGCATCTCTAATATAATTATTAACATTTAAATAGACTTTTTCTTTAAACCCATGATTTCTACTGAAAACATATGCTATTACACTTTTAATGTTATTTTCAAATATTAAGATGTTCTTAAAAATAATATTACGCAACTGTCTGTCGAAATTGAACATCGCATACAATTCATCAAAAGTCGCACCTTTAATAAAGACCCTATTAGCATTAGATTCCATAAACAATAATCTATAACCATTTAAGAAGAAGTAGTTCTCTCTTAAAAGGATAGTTCTTGTATAATCATAATCTTTGATAATAAGACCTTTGCGAATTAAAATATCAATTTGCTCATCTAAGGTTTTAAAAGTCTTTGTATCGACATTCGTATTCACACACATCCACCTTTACCATATCATTATAACACAAATAAGATTATAATGTACTAGTTTTACAAAAATAAACGTATAGTAGACAAACAAAAAAGGCTAAATTATTAACCTTTTTTTTGAAACTTTCTATTATATTCCCTAATTCTTTGTCTTGCATAGCTAGTTACAGCCATTTGATCCCATCCATATTTAGGTGCATAACACGTTTTATTAACGATAATTCTAACTGCATCATCATTTTTTAAAGTACAACCAACTGGTACAAACTCTCCATTAACTGTAGCTGCAACCATTGAATCTCCTAAACTCTTGTGAATTTGATAGGCAAAATCTATAGGAGTAGCTCCATTAGGCAATTCGATTAAATCACCATTTAACGCATGTACTGATATTGGAGGTGATAAAACATCCGATTTAAGAGAGTCAAAAAACTGAGCATCATCCGGAAACATAGAATTTAATCTTTTAACATTTTTATATAATCTTAATTTTGTTTCAAATTCGCTTTGAATTCTAGTACGAGCATTATCTCTATCTAGATCCCAATAAGCCGCAATTCCCCTATTAGCAATCAAATCCATATCTCTAGTTCGAATTCTTGTTTGAAATATTTTGTCATCTGATAAATACCAACTTGCATGAATCGATTGATATAAATTTGGTTTAGGATTACTGATGTAATCTCGGTATTCCTCTTCGAAAAACCTATATGATTTTTTTAAATATTCCAAGAAATCAGTACAATCCTTAATTTGTTTTAAAACGACCTTAACTGCCAATATATCGTGAATATCATTTGGTTTAAAACCACTTCTTATTTTATTATATAAACTATACAAATTTCTCTCTCTTATATCAACAGACCCAGTTAAACCATTTGCTAATAATATTTTTCTACAATTTTTCATAAGTTCGTCTACATATATTGCATTATTTTCCGCAAAATTCATTTTTAATTCGCCAATAATATGGTATTGATCCGGATTCAAATATTTAAATGATAAATCCTCAAGATTTCTTTGTAATTCGTAAGTACCAATCTTAGATGCGGTAGGCACAAATATGTCTAGTGTTTCATGTGCTTTTTCCTGTTGCTTCTCAGGACTCTTAAACTGTAAGGTTTGCATATTATGAAGTCTATCTGCTAATTTTATAATAATAATTCTAACATCATTTGTAGCAGCTACTAATAGTTTTCTCGTGCTGGCTTTCTTTGCCATTTCTCTTGAAGAATAATCTTTATCAGATAAATTTGTAACGCCATCAACTAAATTAGCAACTTCTTCATTAAAATTTTTTGTTATTTCCTCTTTCTCTGTTTTTGTATCTTCTAAAACATCATGTAAAAGAGCAGCTATAATGGTATTAACATCAGCATGTAACCCTACAAGAGTATATGCAACATGCAAAGGATGCGTAATATATGGTTCACCACTTTGACGTACTTGATTTCCATGCTTCATATTAGCATATTTATAGGCATCATCAATTCGTTTTATTTCATCTTCGCTATAATTAAATTTTCTTAATAAATTAATCAAATCCTCTAGAGTCATACCAAACCCTCCATACAAAGAATATATAAGAAAATAACACTATCTTCAAAATAATTCAAGATTATTTGTTGAAAATGTTTAAAAAAATGATATTCTAATATTAAAGGTGAACAAAATGAGAAAAATACTCGAAGCATTTTGGGAAATAAATAAAGAATTTTGGATCAATGGTCTAAACTTTGAAGGAAAAGAAACAAGAAAAAATTATTGGCTGACCGAATTATGCCACTTAGTAATGCTTTATATTTTTTTCTTACTTTCAATGTACTTTTTTGCATTAAAATGGATAAACAACGCAGTAGATTTCTTTCAATATGGGATTGAAATCTATTTCTTAGTTTGTATAATTCCAAAATTAGCACAACAAACAAGAAGATTAAACGCATTAAAACTTAGCAAATGGATATTATTAATAAATATTTTGTTTATATTTGGATGGCCAATTCTCGCAATTATCTATTTATTACCAACACCAATGGATATTAAAACTGATGGAACGCCAAATATAGAAAAAAGTATAGAAACTAATGTTACCACTAAGAAAAAAAACAAAAAGAAAAAAGAACAATAAGTTCTTTTTTTATGCTTTTAAAACATCAAATGCTTGTAAACCTTTTTCAGTACTAGTCAATTTGAACTGAACTTTTTGACCACTAGTTAAAGTTTTAAATCCATCCATTTGAATAACAGAATAATGAACAAAGATATCATCTAAATCTTCATATTCGATGAAACCATATCCTTTTTCATCATTGAACCATTTAACACGACCAACCATAACACACCTCTTTTCTATAGAAATAGTATCATTGCTGGTTAAGGTAAGACAATCAAAATAGTTCGTCAAAATTCGACAAAACTATGTTTCTATAAAAGCAATAATAAATGATCCCACAAGGTATCCTAAAGCTAAACTAAGTAAAATAACTAGGAATCTTGTTTCGTATATTTTATTTTTTTTTATAAATTTTTCATAATTAATCCCAGATAATGCAAATATACTCGTCATAACACTAACTATATAAATAATCTTATGGTAAAGCATACTATTCACCTGACTCAAACTTTATAATCTTATTTATTCTTCTTAAATGTCTCTCTTCAGAAGCAGGCTTAGTAACTATAAATGTATCTATAATATTTTTTGTTTCTTCTAAATCTAAATTAGCACCAACGGCAATAACATTTGCTCCATTATGATTCTTACACTTAAATGCATCATCAACATTTGTTACTCTTGCACATCTAATACCTTTAACTTTATTTGCAGCAATAGACATACCTATACCATTTCCACACAATAAAATACCATTAATATCCTCATCAACCACTTTTTTACACAAAGCAAATGCAAAATCGGGATAATCATCTGTATCGTAATGATCTAAATCAACCGTTTCAACCTCTATTTCGTTTTCTCTTAAATATTTGATGATTTCTTCTTGTCTTTCTACAGCAGCATGATCACAAGCTATAATTATTTTCAAAATAATCCTCCTTAAAATACAATCTTGTATCTATCTAAAAAATACCATATTTTGCAAATAAATAATATATAATGCTCTATTTATTTACAATCTTTTTACGCAACAAAAAACAGGAAATCTTTCCTGTTATTTGTCAAAACCATATTTTTTATTAAACTTTTCAATATTTCCAGTTTTCTTAGCTTTTCCTTGGCTTCCAGTATAGAATGGATGGCATTCACTACAAACTTCAACTTGGATATTTTCCTTAATTGATTTAGTCTTGAATGAAGCACCACATACACATGTTACTGTAGCATCTTTAACTTCTGGATGAATGTTCTTTTTCATTAATTATTCACCTTTTCCATGTCAAATTCATGACATAGTCCTTCCTTTGCCATAGTAATATAACATATTTTTTTAGAATACGCAAGAAAATAAATAAATTATTTACGAAATCTCCTTTATTTCTATATTTGCGCCAACTTTAGACAACTTTTGAATAATTCTTTCATATCCTCTAAGAATATAATCAGCATCATTTATTATAGTAGTACCCTCAGCAAGTAAACCAGCTAGAACAAGCGCAGCACCACCACGTAAGTCAGTAGCGGTTATTTCTTCACCATGTAACTCAGTTGGTCCACTATAAATTGCAGTAGTACTATGAGCTGATATCTTAGCTCCCATCTTTATTAAATGAGGAACGTGTCCCATTCTATTTTCCCAAATAGTCTCCTTAAATTTTGATTTCCCTTTTGCTTGAGTAAGCAATACTTGAATAGGTTGACCTAAATCTGTTGGGAAACCAGGATATACTAAAGTAGTTACGTTTGATGCTTTAACACGTGTTGCTTTACTAATATATACTTTATCTTTAACTATTTTATATTTTACATTCATATCATCTAGTTTATTAAATAAAGCTAAAAGATGACTTGGAACTACACCACTAACAACTAGGTTATCACCAGTTAAAGCCCCAACAATAATATATGTTCCAGCTTCGATTCTATCAGGAATTACTTTAATTTGTGCACCATGCAATTTTTTTACACCTTTTATTGTAATAACACTTGTTCCTGCTCCATCAATTTTAGCACCCATTTTTACAAGTAAATCCGCTATATTAACTATTTCAGTTTCACAAGCTGCATTACGTATTCTAGTTGTTCCCTTTGCTAAAACGGCTGCAAACATAATATTAATAGTTGCCCCTACGGAAGCAAAATCTAATAGAATATCTGCGCCATGTAAGTCTGGAGCATCTAAAATATATTTATCTCCGTCTCTTGTTATTTCCGTACCCAAAGCACTAAATCCTTTTAAATGTTGATCTATTGGTCTAGAACCAATATTACATCCTCCAGGCAAATATACTTCAGCATGCTTATATCTTCCTAATAATACTCCCATAAAATAATAAGAAGCTCTTAATTTTCTACTTAAATTTTCCGGAACTAATTCATTATGAACATTTTTAGAATCAACTACTGCAGATCCTCTTAGACATTTAACATCTGCTCCCAATAATTCCATAATTTGCACAAGAGCATCTTTATCTGAAATACTAGGTACATTATTTATTTTAACAACTCCATCAGTAAGCAAAGCAGCAGGCATTAATGCAACAACACTATTCTTTGCTCCACCAATTCGAATAGTACCGGTAAGTCTTTTATTCCCCTTTATAATTATTTGTTTCATACCATTCTCCTCTAAATAAATTTTATATTTTTTAAAAAACTTTGTCAAATGAAACAAAAAACTATTATTTATCAATAATAGTTTTATTCACTTATTATAAACATATATCTATCTTTACTATTTAAATCTTTTTCTATAGTAATTTTAGCTGCAGGAAACTTCTCTAATGCCAATTTCTTTAATGCATCACCTTGTTTACAACCAATCTCAAATGCAATAATATATTTATCATTTAAGTTATTACCTATATAGGTTAATATCTTTTTATAAAATAACAATCCATTATCATCAGCAAATATGGCTTTTTGCGGCTCATATTTTGTTAACTCGTCTACTTCTTCATCAAATCCCACATAGGGAGGATTAGAAACAATCACATCATATTTACCATCAATTGAATTTAAAACATCATGTTCTGTATAATTAACTAAAACTTTATTATTTAACGCATTTCTTTTAGCAACATCTAACGCTTTTTCAGAAATATCGCACCCATAAACAACAGCATTACAATTTTTCTTTAAATATATTGCTATTGCACCACTTCCGGTACATAAATCCATTATCGTTATTCTTTTATCACTAAATACTTTGTCAATATATTTCTTTAATTTATCAACAAGCAACTCTGTTTCAAATCTAGGAATTAACACATCTTCATTTACCTCAATATTAACCCCATTGAAATCAACATTCCCAATTATATACTGAACAGGATATCCCTCTTCTAGTTTTTTTAAAGCATCAACCTGTTTTTCAACTGATACATATTTTCTAATTAATTCTTCATTAGTCATTCAAATTTTCACCAGCAAGCTTCAATCTCATATCTTCATTTATTAAAGCCTCTATAATTGGTTCTAAATAACCGTTCATTACTCTATCTAATTCCATAATAGAAAAATTAATTCTATGATCCGTAACTCTATTTTGAGGATAATTATATGTTCTTATTTTTTCTGATCTATCGCCTGTTCCAACCTTAGATCTTCTTGTTGCTGTTTCAGCTTCTTGTTTTCTTAATTGTTCATCATACATTTTTACTCTAAGCATCTTCATTGCTCTATCTTTATTTTTTAACTGACTACGTTCAGTTTGGCAAGTAACAATGATGCCTGTAGGAACGTGTGTAATTCTAACTGCTGAATTTGATGTATTAACAGATTGTCCTCCTGCTCCACTTGAATGGTATACATCTATCTTTAAGTCAGATTCTTTAATTTCAATATTAACATCATCTACTTCAGGCATTACTAGAACAGTAGCGGTTGAAGTATGTACTCTTCCCTGTGTTTCAGTAACGGGAATTCTTTGAACTCTATGAGACCCACTCTCATATTTTAGTTTAGAATAAACCCCTTTTCCTTTAATCATACATTCTATTTGTGAGAATCCTCCACTTGTTCCTTCAAGTTGATGTGTTACTTCAATATTCCATCCATTATGTTCTGCATAATATGAATACATTCTAAATAAATCACCAGCAAATATATTTGCTTCATCTCCACCAGCAGCTCCACGAATTTCCATAATAATATTCTTATCATCAAATTCATCTTTAGGAACTAATAGTTTCTCTAATTCGCTATATAATTTTGGTAATTTTTCTTCTAGTTCTTGAAGTTCTAATTCAGCCATTTCTTTCATTTCAGGATCATTAAGCATTTCCTTGGCTTCTGCTATATCATTATTAGTTTTCTTATATTCTCTATAAACATTAACTGTTTCCTCTAAATCACTTTGTTCTTTAGATAATTCTTTAACTTTATTAAAATCATTTAATACTTCTGGATCAGATAACATTTTTGTTAGTTCTTCATATTTTTCAACAATATTATCAAGTCTTTTAAACATAAAAAGTCCTCCCTTTGCTAAATAATTATACCAAACATTGAAAAAAACTCAATAATTAGCAACAAAAAAAGACTGCATTGCAGTCTTTTTAGTTAACTTCTTCCTCTTCTTCGCCAACAACCATTAAATCGGCTAAATCATCGTCATCATCAGTAATTGTATCTTGGTCGTCACCTTCATAGAAAATATCTTCATTAGAAGCGTTTTCTTCCTCTTCTTCAACATCTTCACTAGATGATTCTTCTACTTCATCCATATCAGCAAAATCCTCATCGTCATCTTCAATAACAACTTGTGACTTGTGTTTAGTTTGTAAATCCCAGTAACCATTATCTAACATAACAAATTTCTTATTTGTAGATAATAATTCAAAGAAATCTGTAATATGATCTAAATCACTATCAGCTTCACGTCCTAATGCTAAATTAACTTTACCAAATAAGTCAATAAGCTTCATCTTTTTATTAGATTCACTTAATACAAGGTTAGCAATCTCATCGTACCCCATTGTTTCTAGTTCTTCTACTGTATAATCTTTTAGTTTCATGTTTATATTTTACATCCTTTCGATTGGCTCAACACCTATTAATTCTAATGAAATTTTTAAAGTATACTTAATTGCAAATAATAAATTGATATTTTCTTCAGTACTTGTCTTATCATCGCTGATAATTCTTACTTTATCATAATATGAATGGAATGCACTAGCTAAATCATATGCATAATTTGCTATCAAATGAGGCAATTCCTTATCAGAAGCACTCTTAACTACCTCTGGCCATTCATATAATACTTTTAATAAATTATATGCATTTTCGTTATTCAGTGTAGTATATTCTTTTATTTTAAATTCTTTCTCATAATTACTCAAAATACTACAAATTCTTGCATAAGCATAATTAATGTAGAATACTGGATTTTCATTTGACTTTTCTTTAGCTAAATTCAAATTAAAGTCCATTTGAGTATCTAAGCTTACTTTTGAGAAGTAATATCTAGCCGCATTAACCCCTACATCGTCCATTAAATCACTTAATGTAATTGATTTACCAGATCTTTTACTCATTTTAACTACTTCGCCGTTTTCCATTAATCTAACTAGTTGAAGTAATTTAACCTCTAATTTATCCGGATCATTTCCTAGAGCTTTAACACTACTCTTTAATCTAGCAACATAACCATGATGATCAGTTCCTAGAACATCTATCATCTTATCAAAACCTCTTTTATATTTATCATAGTGATAAATAATATCTGGCATTAAATAAGTATATGTTCCATCTTCTTTTTGAAGTACATGGTCTTTATCATCAAATAATAATGAGCATTTAAACCATTTAGCTCCATCTTCATCATATATATAACCATTCTTATCAAGTTTATCAATAAACTCTTCCAAAGAATAATTAGTTCTAATATCTTTTTCTGATGAGAATACATCATATTCAATACGATATCTCTTTAAATCTTCTTTAATCTTACCAAGCAAATAATCAATACCATATTTCTTAAAATACTCTAAATCAGCATCTTTTAATGTATCACCATTTTTTTCAAATAACTCTTTAGCAATATCAACAATTTCATTACCATGATATCCATTTTCAGGTAATTCTTCTTTAACGCCTAATAAATTCAAATATCTAACTCTTATTGATTTACCTAGATTATCTATTTGTACACCAGCATCATTTACATAATACTCTTTTACAACATCATATCCATTAAATTTAAATATTCTTGCAAGTGAGTCACCATAAGCCCCACCTCTGGCATTACCCATATGAAGTATTCCCGTTGGATTTGCACTAACAAATTCAATATTTATTTTCTTACCCTTACCATTTTCATTTCTACCATAATCAAGTTTTACTTCATTAATATAATCTATATTCTTAATTAAGTAGTCTTTTTCCATATAAAAGTTGATAAAACCTGGCCCAACCAACTCAATATTTTTAATTCCGTCTCTATCAATCTTATCAACAATTTCTTTTCCTATTTCATTAGGGCTCTTATGTAGAACTTTTGCAAGCTTCATAGCTACGTTTGAAGAATAATCACCATTTTTTACATCTTTAGGTATTTCAACTAAAAAATCAGCATTTTCAACACCCATATCTTTTAATACAACATTTATTTTATCAATTAATTTTTCTTTCATAATGTCTCCTTTAAAGATATAACTATCTTCTTCTTTTCTTCACCAAATGAATAGATTATAGTTACGACATTGTTTTCAAAAGTCAAACTAGATTCTATATCAACCAAGGTATTTCCTTCTTCAAATACTAATTCACAAGTTTGCTTATTGAAATCAATTTTCATAGTATAATCTTCACCTGTCCGAAACAGGGTTCTATTGACAAAATCAACTATATTATTATCAAATTCAAGCTTTTTATCTACAAGGTAATTAGCCTCAATATCATGCTTATCTAATTCAATAACATCGTCAGTGAATAGACAATAGTCAACTATACTTTGCAATAGGACTCACCTCGTTTTTTCTAGAACATTATAACATACGATTTTTTATTTTCAATATGTTTTTTTATGAAAATAAACTAATCGAAATTTTTGTAGTAATTTTTTGACATAATTCAATAAATTAGATAGAATAGAAACGTGATATAAATGAAGAAAAACACATTTCTAGAAGGTGCATTATTTGCTTCAATTGCAATTATTTTAACAAAAGTTCTTGGAGTATTATATGTAATACCTTTTTATAAGATGATAGGTACCGATGGAGGAGCATTATATGGATATGCTTATAACATATATAACTTATTCCTAATAATATCTTCTGCAGGTATACCTCTAGCAATAAGTAAAGTTACAAGCGAATATATTGCTCTAAAAAAATCAAAACAAAAAGAATATATGTTTAAGCTTGCTCAAAAGATAATATTAGCAACATCAATAGTATGTTTTCTAATATGCTTTATATTTGCTAAAGATATTGCTCACTTAATAATTGGTGAAGTAACTGGGAAAAATAGTATCGCAGATATAGCTTTTGTAATTAGATGCGTATCATTTGCAATACTAATTGTTCCAAATTTAAGTATTACAAGAGGATATTTACAAGGACACAAATATATTAAAGACTCATCATTCAGTCAAGTAATAGAGCAATTAGTAAGAATATTTGTAATTATTGTAGGGGTATATGTAGCAATATATGTATTTAAAACCGATATTAAAACAGCAGTAGGTATTGCTGTATCAGGAGCAACTGCAGGGGCAATTATAACATACCTATACTTAACATATAAAAAGAAAAAGTATATAGAAAAGGAACAAACAAAGGATATTAGCAAAAATGAGAAAAAAGAAGTATTAAAAAAAATACTTATGTATTCTCTTCCATTTATTATAATAAGTGCAGCGAATAACTTATATAACACAACTGACATGATTCTCTTAATAAGGGGATTAGATTCAGTAGGATTAAATGGTGTTGATATTGAAACAATCAGTAGTGTATTTACTACCTGGGGAAGCAAGCTTACAAGTATTGTAACAGCTATATCAACAGGATTAGTAATGAGTTTGATACCTGCTGTAGTATCAAGCTATACTTTAAATAAAGTAGATGATGTTAATAAAAACTTTAATAAAGCATTACAATTACTATTATTTGTAGTATTACCATTATCCTTATTTACAAGTATCTTTGCTAGTGAAATATGGAGTATCTTCTATGCAGAAAAAACTTTTGGCCCAATAATTATGAAATTATACTTCATAATAGCGTTCTTTGATGGATCATTTACAGTAATGTGTTCAACATTAAACGCCATGAATAAATTCAAATTCGTTTATTTCATCGTTTTAGTGGGTCTAGGGCTTAATGCACTACTAGATATACCTCTTATACATCTATGTAATAAAGTTGGTATATACCCTTATTATGGGGCTTTACTAGCAACATTAATTGGTTACTCAATTTCCATTGTTCTTACACTAACCTATTTACACAGAAATTATCAATTTAACTACACAGAGACATTTAAAAAAATTCCTAAATTATTATTAAGTATTATTATACTTGTTATAATAGCTTATATGTATGAAAGATTTATACCTCATTCATTTGGCAAATTATTAACAATGGTATATTTAGCAATAATTGGTATTGTATGCCTAGCAATATACTATTTATTAAATAAGAAAACACTTGATGAAATAATAGTTTATAAATTAAAAAAGAGCAAAAAGTAATTTGCTCTTTTTTTCAAGTAGAATACCTTTCTACTTAACTAATTCATATTTTTGAAAGTAATAATTTCCATTTTTTATAATAAACGTATATTTATACGTATTATAATTGTCCCAAGATAATTCAGAACTTTGCTCAGTATATGAAGTAAGCCCACCATAATTTCCACCTTCGAGAGACTCTATGAATTTAGTTTTTTCATAATCTTTGAAATAATTAACTATTACTTTTGAATATAAATCCTCATTTTCAACTGATAATTCTTCAGCATCATAATCTATATCATAGAAAGCTCTTTTCTCATAGACATATAATTTATTATCTTCTTTTTCAGCATTTATTAGTTTTTTATGTAATATATATTCTTCATCCCCACCATCACAATTGTTGCTCATAATATAATACTTTCCATTAGTTATAAAAATCCAAAAATCTCCACTTCCTGAAACAACTCTGCCCTCAATGTCATAGAATTTAGAGTCTTCATTGTCTTCATAAACATAGTATGTATATGAGCTATTTTCAGCATTTGCTTCTAATTCTTCTTTAGTAAACACCATATCTAAAGCTTCCTTAATATAATTATTCATTTCATCTATTGATATTTCAGTAATTAACTGTCCACCGCAAGTGGCAATAATTCCTCTATTTTTATCATAAACAATATTACCTAATGTTTCTATCTTTTGCGCTAATGATAAGTTCGAGATATTATATAATCCATTTTGTAATAATTCATCTGAATTAATATTAATATAATCAAATCCTTTGATTGCTTTCGTTACTTCACCAGATGAAATATCAACTGTTTGCTTTCCATTCTTTTTAACCGGTTGTCCATTATTAGATCCACTAGTGTTTAAAGCAAGGAACCACCCTACAAATCCACCTGCAATTAGTAAAATTATCAACAATAATATAAAGGGCAATTTACTCTTCTTGGGATCTACAACTAATTGTTGATTTTTAATAGATGCGTCACTATCCATAGACTTATTTATATCATTTGCTGTTTCCACGCCAATATTTTTATTCTTTTCTTCCATTTTATTCCTCCGTTTTATTTTTCTTCTTTTATTATATTTCAAAACTTGCAGTTATGTAATGAACTAGCATACCATTAACGCTAACTTTTTTAACTATACGATAGTTACCTTTAACTAGTGAACCATACATACTTCTCCATTCAACGTTAAGTTCTAAATTTGCATCTTTATAAACCTTATCAGGAGTTTCTTTTTCACCAATTTTATCCAAATCTAACCATACTAACCCATTTTTATATTGAATATAATAATCTTCTGGTATTTCATATTTATTCGTATTATTGATAACTAGAGTACACCCTGTCGAAGTAACACTACCCTCTTTAACATTCATTGATAAACCATCTAAATCATCATACTTAATATCACATAGTTTTTCTAAATTTTCCTCATATCTACTAATATAAACTTTCTCTTTAGACTCACAAACTAACACATAAAAATCCTTATTACCCATATTCTTTTTTGATCTATCATATGAATATATTGTGTTTTTTTCATCAGTCTTTACTTTAGTTAACTTTTTAATAAAATCATCTAATGTAATGTCTTTATCCTTAAAAGCCTGATTTAATGTGTAATTCTTATATGGAACTTCTAAAGAAGAAATAATTAAAGTCTTTTCATCATATTGATATCCATATCTAAATACCTCAACATGTTTCTTATTCCATAAACCAAAAACAAAACTCAAAACAATCAATATAGCTAAAACAACTACAACAACTACAATTGTTACAATTAGTTTAATATTTATATTATTCTTAGGTTTACTCTCTTCATTCTTTTTTTCTTCCATAACTAGCCTACTTTTTTAATAATTTATATACTTTTAAAGCAACGTTATATTCAATATATTTTAATTTATTAACTACATAATCGAATTCGCCAACTAATTCTAAGATTTTAGGATTGTATCCTTTTTTTATCTCATAAATATGATAGAACTCACTATTAGGATTTAAATCTCCTGATATACCATAATAATTAACATATTTTAATTTTCTTTTTATACATTCCTTTAAATGTTCGTTATAGAAAGAATATTTCATATTATATTTACGATAAGCTGAATCTGTTCCACTCATAAAAGTAATTCCTTCATTACCAGTAAAGACACTCATTAAAGCACCGAGATAAATTTTATCTTCTTTAATATCTTTAGCTTCAGAAATTTCTTTCTTAACATTGTCGATTCTCTTTTCGACCATATCAAGTTCATTATTTAGTTTACTTCCAACATTAGCATATTTACTCATCTTATCTTTAATTTCTTTATGCTTACTTTCTAATTCTCTCAAATTATTATTTAAATAATTTCTATACTTAGAAACATCAAGATAAGTAATAAAATATGTTAAATAGTCTTTAAGGTAGTCATACATTTTCTTATAATACCAACTTGGTCTTAAGATAAAATGTTTATTATCCGCACTCTTTTTTAATAAAGAATAGAACAAATCGTATTCATCTTCATTTATGGGTCTAGTAACTATTCCCTCTTCCTCAGCCTTTATAATATTTTTCTTAGTTGATTTAGTAAAACTATTTAAAGTATCTTCATAAGAGTCAAGAATATCATATCTACATAAATATCTCGGTTGCATTGTTTCAAAATTCTTAGTAAAACCTAAATGTTTATAACCAACTTTTAACAAATTATCATAACAATCATGATTTTCTTCATTTAGTAAATTACCATCTTTATCTAAAACGTTATAAATAACATTAGGATCAATTTTTAACATTAATCCTTTATGTTCTTTAACAAATTTAATTACACATTCATTAAAGAATTTTAATAACTCTATATCATTATAATCTAATAAAAAACCTCTTGGAGAATAGAAGATATATAGATTTAAAACGGCTTTCTTTCTAAGTAGCATTGCCGCTCCACATATCTTATCTTTTTTCTTAACTCCAACAAAGTAATAGTCCCAACCATTTTCTTTCTTTAACTTACCCCATCCAGGTAATTGATAAATAGAAACAAATTCGTTCTTTAATGCATAACTTAAATATTCTTTTTCATCAAGTATTACAAATTCCATGGTTAATTCTTCCTTATTTTTCTATATATCTTTAGTAATGTTGGTAACATTCTATATAAAGGTTTATTATTAACTAAATCAAATTCACCAATAAATTCGACATATTCTCCACCAAATTTCCTCTTAAAATCATGCAAATGAGCCAAATTCTTGTATGTTGTATTAGGATCTCCAACAGTACCAAATAAATCATATACTTTATATCCATTTTCTTTTGCATCAAGCATTGATTCATAATAACATCTACTAACTGCAAAAGTATAATTAGCAAGTTCATCACTACCAATGTATAAAGACCACGCTTTATCTCCAGCATAAACACATATTAAAGAGCAAACCATAACTCTACCTTTACCCTTGCTAAATGTTTCTTTATCTTTCTTTAATCTTTCTAATTGATTATTTAAATCATTAACATGTTTTTTATCTACTTTTAATTTTTCTTCAACTTCCTTAATATTATTATCAATATTTTTATTTAATTTATCATAATTAACGTAGGCATTGAAAAACTTAACAGTCTTTTCTTTACTAAACTGATTATAAAACTCCGTGAAATATTCTTTAGAATATGCAGAAAAATCATCTTTATCGCTATTAAATTGATTTAATCTACAAAATTCATCTATATTAGGTTCGTTATCCATCTCTAATTCGTATGTATAACTACGTTTAACGCTCTTTAAGAAAGATTTACTTATCTTGCTATCTATTTCCTCAACAGACTGTGTTAAATCGGTTCTAAACGTATATCTAGGTTGATTACCTTCATATAATTTATTAAATCCTTTATGAATATATCCTAATTCTTTAAGATTGTTATATATTTTATAATTATCTTCTCCATCTATCTTATTAGCGTTTTCATCTATTGTCTGATACTTAATATCAGGATCTATCTTAATATATATTACTTTATTCTTTTTCATATATTCTTTTAATGCTTCAGTAAATTCTTTTAATAATTTCTTATCATTAAAATCAATTACAAAACCTCTAGGTGAATAGATATAACTATAACCAAGTGGAGTATTTTTCTTTAAAAATAAAGCAGCACATTTCAAATCGCCTTTATCGTCTTCCATACCAACATAAAGAGGATCTTGCTTTTTACCCACAATAGCAAATTGTCCCCATGCATAAGATTGTAAAAAATGAGCTTTTTGATGTTTTGAAACAAAATTAATATACTTATTTCTACTAATATTACTAACAAATTTCATTTTCATCATCACCATAAATATTTTACCAAATAATATATCTATACGCAAACAAGAAAAATTCCCTTTAAAAAAGAAGTCATTTTTGATACAATTACAATGGTGATAAAGAATGAATCCTTTTACAATAGTCATAATTGTTGTAATATTATTAGCCGCTTTAGCTATTTTATATATATATAATTTTAATAAATTACAATTCTACAGAACAAGAATTGAAAAATCTGAAAATATAATAGATGAAGCTCTAAGAAAAAAATATGATAAGATTTGTGAAATAAACATTACTATTAAAAAAGAATTTCCTAAAAAAGACTACTTAAAAGAATATATAGACTTAAAAGAAAAAAGACTAACAAACTACTTTACTGATAGAAAACTAGTTGAAGCGATGAATCTAATTAAAGAATTAATTGATGATAATGATTCAATTAATACCAAGGAAGTTAAAGAAATACTTAGCGAAATTGAAAAAATTGACGAAGAATTGACATCAGGAAAGAATTATTACAATAAAAATAATACGGAATTAAATGAAATAATTAGAAAATTCCCATCAAATATTGTTGCTAAAATACATAATTTTAAAATTAAACCATACTTTGACGGAAAAAACATGCAAGATGCAGTTCTTGATGATTTTAAACTATAATAAAAGGAATCTAACATAGATTCCTTTTTATAATTCCCATTTAATTATTTCTAAACCATTCTTCTTTAAGAAATCATTAGTCTTAGAAAAAGGCTTTGAACCGAAAAACCCAGCATAAGCAGACAAAGGTGATGGGTGTGGACTCATAATTACTAAGTGTTTTGGATTAGTAATTAATTTCTTTTTTTCTTTAGCAAAATTACCCCACAAGATAAATACCACTGGAGTATCCTTTTTATTAACCAATTTAATAACATAATCCGTAAATGGTTCCCATCCAAGTTTTCTGTGAGATCCAGCTTTATCTTTTTCAACAGTTAAAACTGCATTTAAAAGAAGAACGCCCTGTTTTGCCCAATTAGTTAAATCTCCATTATCTTTTGGCTTAATTCCCAAATCATTATATAGTTCAGTATATATATTTTGAAGTGAAGGCGGTATTTTTATACCTTTTTGAACACTAAAAGATAATCCGTGTGCTTCTCCTTCGCCATGATAGGGGTCTTGACCAACAATAACCACTTTTACATCTTTATAAGGAGTTAATTTTAGAGCATTAAAAACATAATCCTTTGGAGGATAAATTGTTTTCGTTTCATACTCTTTTTTTATTATAGATAAAAATCTCTTAAAACCTTCACTACTTTCTACAAGAGTTAGTTCTTCATCCCAATCATTACCTATCATAATAAACCCTCACATAGACTTATCGCAGTATCTAAATTATCAACTGATATTAAGAATCTACTATTATGACAGAAAGTAACGCCTTTAGGTGGCATAGAACACCATTCTTTGGGAAAAGGCTTTTTTAATTCAACTGTTTCGGCATTAATTGGAACTCCTTGAACTTGAAATCCACCTCTTTTAGAAGGGTAAATAACAAATACGGCCTCAGTATTCCAAAGTGCTTTTTTAAATGGCATAAATCTATCTAAAATAATAATCTTCTTATTAAAAGTTCTTTTATAAATATCTAATAATTCAACTTGCATCTCTGCTCTTTTTAATTCAGTTTTTATAACATTATCAAGTAAGACAGATGCCCATTCAACAGCTTTATCAAATTCTTTATCGCCATTAGAGTCACTATCCCACAAAGGATTAAATGTTGAAATTGCAAATGCAATAGCATTCTCTCTACCTGTATTATCAGAATTATCTAAACTTTCAATAAAATTCTTATCAATACCAGCAACTACTTCTTCACTATAAAGTGAAGGCGCAAATGCTTTCCATAACTTACCAAAAGAAGCATATGGAATGCCATTTTCTCTACACTCATTATCAGCCTGATGATGATCAAACTCACCAAAACCAACATCAAAAACTATTCCTTTAAATCCTTCAGGAACTGTATAAGAACGAATGATTTTAATATCTGGGTTAATCATCTTTAAAAAAGCAAAACCAAAAACATCATCTGAATGAAACGTTCCAGCATGAGTTAACCCATATTCGCATTCCTTTAATTCTAAAAAAGTCATATATACTCCTATTTATGATAAGATTCGTTATTATTAATCTTACACGCTCTATATACTTGTTCTAGCAAAACACCCCTAAATAAACCATGAGGCATAGTCATACTAGAAAAACTAATTCTATCATTACATAATTTAATTACTTCATCAGCAAGTCCAACACTACTTCCAATAATAAAAGTTATTGAAGGATATTTAATTAAACTCTTATCAATCAAATCAGCAAACTGGACACTATCTAAAGATCTACCTTTTATATCGCAATATACATTGTATTCATTTCTTTTAATAACATTTAATATACTTTTTGTTTCATTAGCTTGATTAGTATCATCTTTTAATTCAATAATCTCTAGCTTACTATATTTAGATATTCTTTTAGAATAATCACTTATCATGTCCTTTATATATTCATCTTTTATTTTTCCAAAACAAATAATCTTTATCATATCTCAAATACCTCAGTGTGCTCATCTTGCTTAGCGCAACTTATGTTACCAAACTCAATTTCATATTTTTTTAATGTTTCATTAACAGTCTCTAATGCTTTCTCAGGACAATTATTAGTTTCACTCAAATGAATTAATAATACATGTTTTGTATTATCACCAATTAACTTTGATAAGTAAAAACCTGCAGCATTATTAGATAAATGCCCATTGTCAGATAACACCCTTTTTTTTAACCAAACAGGGTACGGACCATTTTCTAGCATTTCAATGTCATGATTTGATTCAAATAAATACAACGATAAATTTTCTAACATCTTAAAGTTATTTCTATTAACATAACCTGTATCGGTTATATAAGCAACACTACTTTCATTATTAGAGATAACAAAATTACGAGCATCATTCGCGTCATGACTGGATCTAAACGATCTAATAAGAGTACCATCATCTAATTCCATGTCATTCTCTAAGAAAACCACATGATTGTACTCTTTTAAATCTTCTAATTCATTAAAAATTATTTCAGAACATACTAAAGTTGCCCCACTTTTTTTTAAAACAGGCTTTAAAGCACTAATATGATCAGAATGAGTATGTGTTATAAATACATAATCAATCTCAACTACAGAACAACCAATAGATTTTAATTCTGTATCAATATATGTAACATTTTTACCAGCATCAAAAAGCAAATTGTACTTATCAGTTTTAATATAAGTACAATTACCTTTTGAGCCACTCGCTAAATTACAAACCTTCATAATATCCTACTTGTATAATGACATCGGATTCAAAAACTTGTATCCATTTTTTCCATCAAATGGACGCCCAATAGATATTGAATAATGTAAGTGAACACCTGTTGCAAAACCACTCTTACCCATTGATCCGATTATCTGTCCTTTTTTAACAGGAGTACCAACAGCAACACTAACAAACTTCAAGTGAGCATAAGAAGTATAATAATTATTTGCGTGTTGAATAACAATCGAATTACCGGCTTTCCACCCTAGAATAGTTTTTGGCCCAGCAGAAACAACAATTCCATCTGCAGCTGCATAAATAGGACTTCCATCACCTGTACCAGAAATATCTATACCTTGGTGAATTTTACCCCAACGATAACCATATGGGCTAGTAATCTTATAAGGCGTATTTGTAGGCCATCCCCATTCAAGACCAGTATCTACATACGATCCAGTACCACTATTAATATATCCTTTAGTACCTTTAGTAGTTATTTGTGCAACAGCCTCTCTTAATACTTCTTTATCGGTAATAATAATTTCTGAATTTGCCTCACCATTAACAACTTGATATTGTTCAGTTACCCTTGTAATACCAGTAACTCCTGGAGTAGTAATTTCTGAATACCCATATGCTTTATTAGAATCATATACTGTTTTTTTAGTAAACATTGTTTCAACATTTTCAATTTTATGCATATCCATTACTAAATCAATTACAGGATTAATATATGTAATATTTATATCATCATTTACTTTTAATACAGAATCTTTTTCTCTATATTTAGGATTAATAATCAACAACTCTGATACATTTAAATTATTATCTTCTGCAATTGATGATAAAGAATCACCAAGTTTTACTTTATAATGATTAATTTTTGCATCTTCATTAAATAATAAATATTGTAATAAATCGGCAGAATCTGTATATATTTTATTATTAACATCAATAAAAGCTTCTTTAATAGTAATGTTTCTATTGAAATATAATTTTTCTATTAACTCGCCTTCATCAACAATTTCTTCTTGTGTACCGTTTAGATAATTATTTAATGTTTCTGTATCAATAAAAGATGAAATAAAACCATTAATAGCTTCTTCAAATACTTGTTTATCTAATACATAAATACGCACATCTTCTGAAGAATCTTCTTCTCCAGGGCCTAAATCACCTAAATCAGAATTTTCATCATTATCTAAATCCGGATCTTCATTATGTTCTTTATCCCCGTTTGCTTCATTTTCTTCAATTTTAGCAGATTTAATACCTTTTAATGTAACAACATACCCTTTAATAGTAAATGCATCTTCTTGCTCAATCATATTATAAATTGAGTTTACAGATAATACATCATTACTATAAGTATTAGTTTTAACAATATTAAAACCATTTGGTGGATAAACTTGTTTAACATTATATTTCTTCATTATTTCTTTTTGTTCATTATTAATTAATGAATATAAATCTTCTGAAGAATTTATTAAACCCAAAAAATTACCATGCATATAAACTTTATATAAACTATTTATATCATTATTAACAGTAACCTTATGGTCAAATAATATTAACAATAATACAACACCACATAAAAATATAGTTATAAGTATATTTTTAAACAACTTCATTACTCATCTTCCTTTTGAGATCTCAATATATTTTTAAAGCAATTTTTACTTAAATCAAATTGCAATTCTACTGTTCCCAAACCACCTTTACGATGCTTAGCAATAACTAGTTCTGCAGGAACTATCTTAGTACTAATATCTTTCTTTTCATAATAATCTTTTCTATTTATAAATAAAACCATATCAGCATCTTGTTCCAAAGAACCAGATTCACGTAAGTCCGCTAACATTGGTTGATTATTTTCTCTTTTTTCAGCACTTCTTGATAACTGTGATAAAGCTATAACGGGAACACCTAATTCCAAAGCCATAGTCTTTAAACTACGAGATATCTCTGATACTTCAACCTGTCTAGATTCTACTCTTCTATTGCCTGTAGATACTAACTGTAAGTAGTCAATAACAACAAGACCTAAACCACTACCAGTGCTTGCAAGTCTTCTACATTTAGCTCTTATTTCACCACAAGTAATACCAGCATTATCTTCAATAAAAATATTGGTATCACTCAATTGGCTCATAGCTTCATTGTATCTTTTCCAATCATTTTCAGCCATTAAACCCGTTTGAAGTTTATAAGCATCAATTTGTCCAACGGCACTAATCATACGATTAACTAACATTTCTGCAGGCATTTCCAAGTTAAATATAGCAACAGCTTTCTTAGTTGTAGATGCAGCATATGTAGCCATATTTAAGGCAAGCGCAGTTTTACCCATACCAGGACGAGCTGCAAGAATTATCATTTCACCAGGTTGAAAACCTGTTGAAATCTTATCAAATTCATAGAAACCAGTCTCTAATCCTGTAACAGGACTCTTAGTCTTAGATAATAATTCTAACTTCTCTTGTGCTTTCTTTAATACTTCACTAATTGAAAGAAACTCACCTGAACTTCTGTGTCTAACTACATTTAATATTTCTTGTTCAGATCTATCTAATAGGATATTTAAATCTTCTTCATCATATGCATTTTTAGAAATATTATCAGTAGTTTCAATTAATACTCTTCTAATAGCATTTTCTTTAACAATGTTCATATAATATTCAACGTTACTTGTATTAACAACAGAATCAATAACGTCCATTATATAATCTAACCCTATAGAATTTAATTTCTTAGTTTTATCCAATTCATTCTTGATAGTAGTTACATCAATTGGTATTTTTTCATCGTGCAATTCTTTAATAGCACTAAATAAAATTTTGTTTCTTTCATCAAAAAACATATCAACATTTAAATCTTCAACAACTTTATCGACGTCTCTACTATTAATGAAACATACTCCAAGAACACTCATTTCTGCTTCTAAATTGTTAGGCAACATTCTTGCCATATTTATCACCTTACTTTACTAATTGTACATTAATACTAAATTTTACTTTTTTGTGAAGTTCAATATCAACTTTATGAACTCCTAAGGTATCTAAACCTGTTTGACTCTTAATACATTTCTTATCTATCTTATAACCTAGAGAAGCTAACTTTTCAGCAATTTGTTTTGTTGAAACAGAACCAAACACTCTATCTTCTTTACCAGTGCTAACCTTAAAATCATAAGTTTTTCCATCTAATTTCTTTTTTATTTCTGTTAATTCAGCAACTAGCTTTTCTTCATTAGCTTTTCTCTCATCAAGCTCATCTTTTAAAATTTTACTGCTAGTTTTTGTATATGGAACCGCTAATTTATTCTTAATTAAATAATTATTAGCGTATCCATCGCTAACATCAATAACTTGATCTTTTTTTCCTTGCTTTTTAACATCTTCCAACAATATTACTTTCATTTTATTATGCCCTCCCAAGTAAAACTATTATAACAAAAAAAAGGCAAAAAAAATACCATTAATGAGTAAATGGTATTAATGCCATAAATCTAGCGCGCTTAACTTGATCTGCAATATATCTTTGATGTTTAGCGCAAGCACCTGTCATTCTTCTAGGTAAAATTTTGCCCTTTTCATTAATATATTTATTAATAATCATTACATCTTTATAATCTACAGATTTTCCGGCACACATTTGACATATTTTTTTCTTCTTATGATAAAATTCTGCCATAATCTATTCCTCCTTTTTAAAATGGTAAATCATCATTACTTAATGTGATTTCGTCTCCAAAATCCTTATAAGGATCTTCAGTTATATCACTTGTTTCCATTTCAGGTCCTTCAAAAGCAGGTTGGAACATTTCACTGTTATCACCAGCTGGAGCACTATCTCCATTATTTCTAGACCCCATAAATTCGATATTTTCTACAATTATATCAGTAGAATATCTTTTAGAACCATCTTTTGCATCATAAGAACTATTACTAATTCTTCCAACGGCACTAATCATATTACCTTTTTTACAATATCTGCCAATTAAATTAGCAGTATTACCAAAAGAAACACATCTTATAAATTGAGTATCTCTCTCGCCATTACGATTAGTAAAATCTCCTTGGCATGCTAGAGAATATCTAGCAACTTCTCCTGTACCAGATTGACGCATCTCAGGGTCCTGTGCAAAACGACCAATTAATATAACTTTATTCATTTTATCTCCTATTCTTCATCTAAATTAAGAATTAAATGTCTTATTACATTTTCATTAATTCTAACTTTACGATCAAATTCTTTAATAACATCTGTACTAGCAGTAACAGTCATTACATAATAATTTCCACTTACTTCCTTATTAATTGGATAAGCAAGTTTCTTCTTACCTAAATCTTTGAAACTAGTTACAGTAGATTCACCATTAATTAAAGATTTTACATCTTCAGCAGTTTTTGCAATAGCCTCATCTTCCATAGTAGATTTAACTATAAACATAACCTCATAATTTGTCATCTCTACACCTCCTCACGGTCTTCACGGCTTTATTTCAAAATAAAGCAAGGAGTAATTTCTTTACTCGCATGTATTATAGCAAAATAAACGCTACAAGTAAACAAAAAAATAATTAAAAAGCGTCAAAAAAGATAGTTAAAAAACTATCTTTCCATCTTTAATATCAAGATTAATGTTACTATTCTCTTTTATCGTACCATCTATTAATCCTTTTGCCAAAATTAACTCAATAGTATCAGCAACAAATCTCTTTAGTGGCCTTGCACCAAATGCTGGATCATAAGAGTTTTCAACAATATAATCTTTAAGTTGATTGCTTAATGATATCTTAATATTTTTATCACTTAATCTATCTTTTTGAATATCCATAATAATCTTATCAAGAATCTTATAAATTGCATTCTTTTCCAAGTTATTAAAGAATACTATTTCATCAATTCTATTTAAAAACTCTGGTTTGAATGTTCTACTTAATTCTTTGTTAATTAATTCTTCTTTATTAGAATCATTACTTAATATATATTCACTACCTATATTGGATGTCATAATTATAATAGTATTTTTAAAATCAACTGTAACACCTTGACTATCCGTAATACGACCATCATCCAAAATTTGTAACAAAATGTTAAATACCTTTGGATGAGCCTTTTCAATTTCATCAAATAGTACTATTGAATATGGATTTCTTCTAACAGCTTCAGTTAATTGTCCTCCTTCTTCATATCCGACATAACCTGGAGCAGCTCCAATTAACCTTGAAACATTGAATTCTTCCATATATTCACTCATATCAATACGAATCATATGTCTTTCATCATCAAATAATTCATATGCTAGAGTTCTTGCAACTTCAGTCTTACCAACACCAGTAGGTCCCAAGAATAAGAATGATCCAATAGGTTTATTAGGATCTTTAATACCAGATCTACTTCTTAATATAGCATTATATACTTTATTTAAAGCAGCATCCTGACCTATAACTCGCTTCTTCATATTTTCCTCAAGACTTAATAATTTTTCTTTTTCACCCTCAACTAGTTTGGAAACAGGTACCCCAGTCCACTTAGAAACAATTGAAGCAATATCCTCTTCATCAACAGTATCAGATATCATCTTATTATTGTTATTCTTTTGTAACTCTTCAAGTTCATGTTCTAACTGAGGTATTTCGCCATGTCTTAATCTTGCAGCAGTTTCCAAATCATATATATTTTCAGCTTCTTTTAATTTATGACGTAAATTTTCTAGTTTTCTCTTCTTATCTAGAATATCACCAGTAATTTTTTTCTCTTTTTCAAAATCTTCTTTAAGTTTAGACTCTTGAAGTTTTAAATCATATAAGTCTTTATCTATCTTATCTAATCTTATCTTACTCTGTTCATCTTTTTCTTTCTTCAATGATTGTCTTTCAATTTCTAGTAACATTATTTTACGAGTTAATTCATCGACGCATGCTGGAACACTATCCATTTGTACTTTTATTGTAGCACATGCTTCATCAATTAAATCTATTGCTTTATCAGGTAAGAATCTATTAGTAATATATCTATCAGACATTGTTGCAGCAGCAACCAATGCTCTATCCTTTATGGAAACGCCATGATATACTTCAAATCTTTCTTTTAGACCACGTAATATAGCGATTGTATCAATTACACTTGGAGCACTTACAATAATCTTTTGAAAACGTCTTTCTAAAGCACCATCTTTTTCTATAAATTTGTGATATTCATTTAATGTTGTAGCACCAATACACTTAATCTCGCCACGGGCAAGCATAGGTTTTAACATATTACCAACATTTAATGTGCCTTCATCACCTGATGCAACAATCATGTGTATTTCATCGATAAACATGATAATATTACCATTTTCTTCTTTTATTTTATTAAGTACTTTTTTAAGTCTTTCCTCAAATTCACCACGATATTTAGCACCAGCAACTAAAGCAGCCAAATCAAGTTCCCAAACACGTTTATTCTTTAAACTATCTGGAACGTCATTATTAACAATACGTAACGCCAATCCTTCTACGATGGCACTTTTACCAACACCCGGTTCACCGATTAAAACAGGATTATTTTTAGTTTTACGTGAAAGAATTCTAGTAATACTTCTAATTTCGTCATCTCTACCAATAACGGGATCAATTTTATTGTTCTTAGCTAAATCAGTAATATCTCTACCATATTTTTCTAATACATCCACATTATCGTCTTCGTTATTAAAATAATTATTCATATAATCATCCCTTTCGGTGACATTATACTACACCAATTAGCACTCGTCAATATCAAGTGCTAATTTTATAAAATAAAAAAAGTATAGTTTAAACTATACTAATTCTAATCTAACTTGTAGAGCGTCATCTCCACGACGTTCAGTTAATTTAATAATTCTTGTATATCCACCATTTCTAGTTTCATACTTAGGAGCTAATTCATTAAAAATCTTAGCAACTAATTCAGAATCATTATGTAAAAATGCAAGTGCTTTTCTACGATTAACTAATGTTTTTCTCTTTCCATAAGTTATCATCTTGTCAACGAATTTACGAACTTCTTTAGCTCTTTCTTCAGTAGTAACAACATAACCATATCTAATAACATCTTTAGTTAATCCAGCTAAAATGCTTCTTCTTTGTCTTGTTTCTCTTCCTAATTTTCTATACATAATTTCTACTCCTTAAATGAAAGTCCTAATTCAGAAACTTTATCAATAACTTCTTTTAAAGATTTCTTTCCTAAGTTTCTAATCTTAGTAACTTCAACTTCTCTTTTGTCTACTAAATCTTGAATAGTATGGATATTAGCACGTTTTAAGCAGTTATATGCACGAACTGAGAATTCAACTTCCTCAATAGGTGTTTCTAACTTCTTAGTAATTGTATCTACTTTCTTTTCTTGCATTATTCCAGACATATCACTAATTGAATTTAAGTCAGTAATAATATTAAAATGTTCAATTAAGATTTTTGCAGCAAGTGCCATAGCTTCTTCAGGAGACATTGATCCGTCAGTAGCAACTTCCATGATTAATTTATCATAATTCTCATTTTGTCCAACACGAGTATCTTCAACATCGTATTTAACATATTCGATTGGTGAGTAATTAGAATCAATTGAAATAACACCAGCTGGTACGTTACCCATTAATAATTTATTTGTCTTAGAATCAACAAATCCATTACCATTATTAACAGTAACTTCCATATTAATTTTACCGCCTTTAACTAATGTACAAAGAACCAATTCAGGATTCATAATTTCAACATCAGGATTCTTTTCAAAATCGCCTGCTGTAACCTCACCCTCAACATTCTTTGAAAGTCTTAAAGTAACGACATCATTTGTATGATTTTTAACAACAACTTTCTTTAAGTTAAGAATAATTGTTGTAACATCTTCGATAATTCCTTCAATTTTTTGAAATTCATGAAGAACACCGTCAATTTTAACACTTGTAATTGCACTACCAGGTAAACTAGATAACATTACTCTTCTTAAAGCATTACCAATTGTAGTACCAAATCCTCTTTCTAGTGGATCTAATTCAAATTTTCCAAAATGATTACTTTCAATATATTCTGTTATTTTATAATCAGGCTTTTCAAATTTTACCATATACTATTCAATCCTTTCTTTAAATTAATTTCTAGGTCTCTTAGGTGGACGACATCCATTATGAGGAACTGGAGTTTCATCAATAATACTTGTGATTTCAAGTCCAGCAGCTTGTAATGAACGAATTGCATTTTCTCTACCTGGGCCTAGACCTTTTACATAAACATCAACCTTCTTAACACCAAGGTCAATTGCAGCTTGTCCTGCAGCTTCTGCAGTCATACCAGCAGCAAATGGAGTTTTCTTCTTGCTTCCTTTGTAACCAATTCTACCAGCTGAAGACCAACTAATTGCGTTTCCTTCATGGTCAGATATTGTTACAATAGTATTATTATATGTTGAATGAATATGTGCTTCTGCTTCAACAACAGTTGTTTTAGCTTTCTTTTTTCTTCTATTATATGCCATAACTAACTACCTCCTACTTAGAAACTTTCTTCTTATTAGCAACTACTTTACCTCTACCCTTACGAGTATGAGCGTTTCTATTAGTTCTTTGACCTCTAACAGGTAAACCTTTTTTATGTCTAACGCCTTCATAAGATCCAATTTCCATTTTATTTTTAATACTCATTTGTACTTCTCTACGTAAGTCACCTTCAACTAAATGATTATCGATTTCTTTACGTAATGCAGTAATTTCAGTTTCAGTTAAATCTTTAATTTTTTTTGCAGGATTAACTCCAGTTTTTTCACAAATTGTTTTAGCTAAGCTTCTTCCTATACCATAAATTGCAGTAAGACCTATACAAGTATGTTTCTCACCAGGTAATTCAACGTTTTTAATTCTTGCCATATTTACTCCTCCTAACCTTGTCTTTGTTTATGTTTTGGATTTTCACAAATTACCATAACTTTTCCATTTCTTCTAATTATTTTACATTTTTTACAGATTTTCTTAACTGATGGTCTAACTTTCATAATATACCTCCATTTATCTCTTATTCCATGTTATAATCCCACGTGTTAAATCGTAAGGTGATAACTCAACTGTAACGGTATCACCTGGTAAAATACGTATCATATGAATACGCATTTTACCAGAAACGTAGGCTTTTACAGTGTGACCGTTCGGTAATTCGACAACATAATCGCTGCCTTTTAATACCTCAACAACCTTACCTTCTACTTCAATTTTGTCACTATTTTTCTTTGCCATTATATCACTCTCCCGTAAAGTATAGCTTTAGCGACTTACTAGTTTCTAGTAATATTATAAGGAACCCCATAAGTAGATCGGGATATCCTTACTTATTCTAAAATTATTACTCACAATTCAAAATATCTTTTATCATTGTAGCAACAACCATTTTGTCATTATTTGGCTCAATGATTGCCAAATTATTATGTTCCTTATAATAATCAACAATAGGCTTAGTGTTATTAATAAATGTTTCGAAACGATTTCTAAATGATTCTTCATTATCATCTTCACGAACAACTAACTCACCTTGACAATTGTCGCATATACCTTTAACTTTAGGCATACAATCTGGATTATTCAAATTGAATGACGCTCCACATTTAGTACATGTAACTCTACCTAAAGTTCTCTTTAAAGCGGTTTCTAAATCTAAATCAATATAAATAACTTTAATATCTTCAATATTTAATTTAGCAAGTAAACTATCTAACGCTTTTGCTTGATTTAGCGTTCTAGGAAAACCATCTAAAATAAATGGTTTACCTTTTACACTATTTAACTTGTTTTCAACCATTCCAATAATGATTTCATCATCAACAAGTCCACCCTTTGCCATAATTTCGTTTGCCTTAACCCCCAAAGAAGTATTATTACTAATCTCTTCTCTTAACATATCACCTGTTGAAATATGAGTATATCCATAGTTTTCCATTAGAATACTACTTTGTGTACCCTTACCTGCAGCAGGTGGTGCAATAAATATGACACTTTTCATTCTTATCTTAATCTCTTTCTCTTCTCAGAATAACTTCTGCTTAGTAAACTACTTTCAAGTTGTTTATATGTTTCAATAGCAACACCAACAACGATTAACATACCAGTTCCTCCAATAGTAATACTACTATCTAATGAACTAATCTTTGAAACGATAATTGGTAGTGCAGCAAGTAACATTAAGAATATGTTACCAACAACAGTAAGTTTACCAATTGAAGATCCAATATATTCTGTAGTATCAGTTCCAGGTCTTACACCAGGAATATATCCACCACGTTCATTTAAATCTTTTGCCATCTCTGTAGGATTTAAAGTTAATATAGTATAGAAATATCCAAATATAAATATTAATACTAAATATAGAATAAATCCTGTTGTAGATGTATAAACAATATAATTATTAATAAAGGTTGAAGCAGCTCCAGTTCCTTTATCAAATAATGCTGCTATAGTTCCAGGAATTGTTGTAACAATTGATGCAAAGATAACAGGAATTACACCAGCTGAATTTAATTTAACTGGTAAATAACTTTGTTGTCCGCCATATGCACCATTTGTTCTATTAGCATATTGAATAGGAATTCTTCTTTCAGCAAGTTGAATCCAAACAATTCCAACTATAATTAATACATAACTTAATAGGAATATTATAAATAATAATACACCCAACCAACTAGCAAATGTCTCTCCAACAATAAATGTTTTATAGGCACTTGTGAAAATTGTTGGCATACTTTGAATAATACCTGCCATAATGATCATAGATTGACCATTACCAATACCTTTTGTAGTAATTTGGTCGCCCATCCATAAACAGAATGCTGTACCAGCAGTCATAACTAAAGCCGTTTTAAGTATAGTCATTGTATCTGCTCCACTCATATAGAATACAGATAAAGCATAAGCTTGAACGAATCCAATAAATATACCTAAATATCTAGTTATTTTACTCATTTTTTGTCGGCCAACATATCCTTGGTCTTTTAAATCACTAAAGTATGGAATAATATCCATTTGTAGCAATTGTGTTATGATTGATGCAGTAATGTAAGGAGAAACTCCTAATGCGAAGATTGAAAAGTTTCTTAATCCTCCACCACTCATAATATTAAATATTTCCAAGAAACCCAATTCTTTATATACAGCTGATGCCCAAGGAATAGTAATGGTTGTACCCATACAAAATATTCCTAAGCATAACATTGTCAAATATATTCTTTTTCTCAAATCTTTATTAGATTTGCTGAAAATCTGGGCTATTCCACGAAACATTAGATCACCTCAGTATTGCCACCGGCATTTTCAATTTTAGTAACAGCGCTACTAGAAAATCTATGAGCTTTAACAGTCAATTTCTTTTCTAAAGAACCACTACCTAAAACTTTAATACCACCTAATTCCTTCTTTATTATTCCTCTTTCTTTTAATACTTCAGGAGTAACAACATCTCCGTCTTTGAAGAATTTATTTAAATCTTCAACATTGATTGTTGCATAAACAGTTTCAAACTCTTTATTATTGAATCCTCTCTTAGGAAGTCTTCTATATAAAGGAGTTTGTCCACCTTGGAACCAAGGTTTAATACTAGCACCACTTCTAGCTTTTTGACCTTTTTCTCCACGTGTAGATGTTTTACCCATTCCAGATCCAGGTCCACGACCTACTCTTTTAATAGATTTTAATTCTTTTGTCTTTGGTAAATTCTCTAATTTCATCTTATAACTCCTCAACTTTCTTTCCACGAAGTTCAGCTATATGTTCAGGAGTTCTTTGTGATACTAAACCAGCTAATGTAGCTTTAGCAACATTCTCTTGAGTATTTGAACCAAGAGACTTAGCAACTACATCTCTTACACCAGCAAGTTCAAGAACAGCACGAGCAGCACCACCAGCGATGATTCCGCGTCCTTCTTTAGCAGGCTTTAATAAAATGTCAGCTCTACCAACTTTACATCTAGCTTCATGTGGAATAGTACGATTATCTATTAAAGATACTTTTACTACATTCTTATTAGCAGCTTGTAAAGCTTTCTTAATTGCTTCAGGTACTTCGTTAGACTTACCAGAACCAATTCCAACTAAACCTTTTCTATTTCCTACAGCAACTGTTGCAGAGAAACGAAAGTGTCTACCACCTTTGGTAACTTTTGTTACCCTACCAATATGGATGACTTTTTCTTCTAATAAATTTTTCTTTTGTTCAGTTTTTTCTTTATCTTTTCTCATAAGTCCTCCTAGAATTCCAATCCTGCTTCTCTGGCAGCTTCAGCAACAGCAGCAACTCTACCATGGAATAAATAACCTCCACGATCGAATACTACAGTTTTGATTTTTAATTCTTTACATTTTTTAGCAATGTCCTTACCTACTTCTTTAGCAGCTTCAACATTACCACCATTCTTAAGTTTTAAAGTTAAACTTGAAGAAGATGCTAAAGTAGTACCAGTAACATCATCGATTACTTGAGCATAGATTTCTTTATTTGATCTAAAGATGTCTAATCTTGGGCATTCTTTAGTACCAGAAATATTTTTTCTAACTCTCTTGTGTCTAAAAACACGAGCTTTATTATTAGCTTCTTTCTTAATCATACATGTACCTCCTATTTAGCAGCTTTCTTACCTTCTTTACGACGAATATGTTCACCTTTATAACGAATTCCTTTACCCTTATAAGGTTCTGGCATTCTTACTTTACGAACATTAGCCGCAAATTCAGATACTTTTTGTTTATCAATACCTTTAATAAGAATTTCAGTATTGTTTACTAATTCAACAGTAATATCATCTGGAACAGCAACTTCAACTGGATTTGAATAACCAGCATTAATAGTTATCTTTTTACCTGAAACAGCAAATCTATAACCAACACCAACTGCTTCCAATCCCTTTTCGAAACCTTTACTAACACCATCAATCATATTCTTGATTAATGAATTAGTAGTTCCTTGCATAACATTTGCTTCTTTAGTTTCTTTCTTTTGAGTTGTTGTAACAGCTCCATCTTCAACTTTTACTTCAATTAAATTACTAAAATTATAACTTAATTCGCCTTTAGATCCTTTAACAGTGATTTTATTTCCTTCAACTGTTGCAGTAACTCCATCAGCAAGGGTTAATTTTCTATTTCCGATTCTACTCATATAAAACCTTACCAAATATAGGCAAGTACTTCGCCTCCTAACCCTTTAGCTCTAGCTTCTTTATCAGTCATAAGACCTTCTGAAGTAGAGATTATTGCAATACCAAGTCCATTTAAAACACGAGGAAGTTCTTCAGTTTTAGCATATACTCTTAAACCACTTTTACTAATGCGTTTTAATCCTTGGATTACTCTTTCTTTACCACTATACTTTAATGTTAATGTCATAACGTCACCGTTTTTATTACTAACATATGTATAGTCTTCAATGTAACCTTCGCTTTTCATGATATCAGCAATTGCTTTAGTCATCTTAGTACCAATAACATCAACTGTCTTGTACTTCATTTGATTAGCATTTCTGATTCTTGTTAACATATCAGCTATTTTATCTTGTACAAACATACTAAACTATCCTCCTTCTTACCAACTTGATTTCTTTACACCTGGTAATTCACCATTATTTGCTAATTCTCTAAAGCAAATACGACAAATTCCATATTTTCTAAGTACAGCATGAGGTCTACCACATCTTGAACAACGAGTATATGCTCTAGTGCTGAATTTAGGTTTTCTACTATTTTTAACGATTAAACTTTTCTTTGCCATAAAACATATCCTCCTTAATTCTTAAATGGCATACCAAATGCCTTTAATAAACTCTTAGCTTCTTGATTTGTTGCAGCAGTAGTAACAAATATAATATCCATACCACGTACTTTAACAACATTATCATATTCAATTTCAGGGAAAATTAATTGTTCTTTAATTCCTAAAGTATAATTTCCTCTTCCATCAAATGATCTATCAGATACACCACGGAAGTCTCTTACACGAGGTAAAGCAACTTTAATTAATTTTTCCATGAAATAATACATGTTTTCTCCTCTTAAAGTAACTTTAACACCAATGTTTTGTCCTTCACGAATTTTGAATCCTGCAATAGATTTACGAGCTTTTGTTATAACAGGTTTTTGACCAGTGATAGCTTCTAAATCCTTTACAGCAGCTGTAAGGAATTTTTCATCTTTAGCACCATCACCAACACCCATGTTGATAACAATCTTTTCTAACTTAGGAACAGCCATAATTGTTGAATAGCCATATTCTTTAGTTAATTCTTTAACGATTTTATCATTATATAAAGTTTTATAGTTACTCATAATTATTCACCGTCCTTTTTACTTGTTTTCTTTGTAGCTTTCTTTTCTACTTTTTTCTCAGTTTTCTTTTCAGCTGGTTTTTCAGCTTTCTTTTCAACTTTCTTTTCTGCTTTTTTAGCTTCAGTTACTACTTTAACATTAGATACATGAATTGGAGCTTCAATTTCCATGATAGAACCAGATTCATTAGTATATCTAGGTTTAGCATGTTTCTTAACAATGTTAATACCTTCAACTACAACTTTACTATCAGCTTTTAAAGTTTTAATTACTTTACCTTGTTTGCCTTTATCTTTTCCGGCAATTACTAATACAGTATCTCCTACTTTAACTTTCATATATCCTCCTATAAAACCTCAGGAGCTAAAGATACAATCTTCATGTATTCTTTATCTCTTAGTTCTCTAGCAACTGGTCCTAATACACGAGTACCAATTGGAGTTTTATCTTCTCTGATTAATACACATGCATTATCATCAAATTTGATATAAGAACCATCTTTACGTCTAACACCTTGTTTAGATCTAACGATAACAGCTTTAACAACTTTACCTTCAGGTACTGAACTATTAGGTATAGCTTTTTTAACAGTTCCAACTACTACGTCACCAATATTAGCAAACTTAACTTTTGAACCACCCATAACTCTAATTACAAGTAATTCTCTAGCACCAGTATTATCAGCAACTTTTAATCTTGTTTCTTGACTAACCATAATAGTACCTCCTAAAGAATAACAGCTTCTTTTAGAATATCTACTAATTCATATCTCTTAGTTTTAGAAATAGGTTTAGTCATTCTAATTCTAACTGTATCTCCTACTTTTGCTTTATTTTCAGGATCATGTGCTGCGTATTTCTTAGAATATTTAACACGTTTTCCATATAATGAATGTTTCTTTTGTGTTTCAACTAAAACAGTAATAGTTTTATCATTAGTAGAACTAACTACTCTACCAACGAATTCTTGTCTAACATCAGCCATTATTTATTCCCTCCTAAAGTTCTTTCACTTAAAATTGTTTTCATTCTCGCAACATCTTTTCTTAATTTCTTTAATTCTGATGGTTTTTCTAAATTACCATTAGCTTGTTGCATTCTTTTTGTGAATAATTCTCTTTTAGCTTCAACTATCTTTTTGTTTAATTCAGCATCAGATAATTTTCTTAATTCTTTAATTTCCAAGAGAATCACCATCCTTTTCTTTCATTACGAATCTTGTTTTAACAGAAACCTTATGAGAAGCAAGACGTAAAGCCTCACGAGCTATGTCCTCAGTAACACCTGAAACTTCAAACATAATTTTTCCTTTTTTAACAACTGCAACCCACTCGTTTACGTCACCTTTTCCTTTTCCTTGACGTACTTCAAGAGGTTTCTTAGTTCTAGGCATATGAGGGAAAATGTTAATGTAAACATTACCACCACGTTTCATGAAACGAGTCATTGCGATTCTTGCTGCTTCTATTTGTTTAGCAGAAATCCATGCGCCCTCTTCAGCCACTAGGCCATAATCACCTAAATTTAATTTAATATTACCTTTAGCTTTTCCATCATATGACCATCTATGAGATTTTCTATATTTAGTTCTCTTTGGCATCAACATGGTTTTCATCCTCCTTCTTTGCTTTATTCTTAGCTTGAAGAATTACATTTTTGTAAATCCATACTTTAACACCGATCTTACCATAAGTCGTATTTGCTTCACTTATAGCATAATCAACATCAGCTCTAATAGTATGTAGAGGAACAGTTCCTTCTGTATATCCTTCGCTTCTAGCCATTTCAGCTCCGCCTAATCTACCAGATACACAAGTCTTAATACCTTTAGCTCCAGCTTTCATAGCATTTCTAATAGCTCTCTTTTGAGCCATTCTAAATGGTGCACGAGCTTCAATTTGTTGAGCAATATTATCAGCAACTAATTTAGCATTTAAATCAGGATTCTTTTCCTCAACTATATTAATATGTACTTCTTCCCCAATTTCTTTCTTTATTTTATTTCTTAATTTTTCGATGTCTTCTCCACCACGTCCGATGATAACACCAGGTTTAGCAGTATAAAGAGTAATTTCTAGACGATTTTTTCTTCTTTCAATTACTGTAGAAGCTATAGCAGCATCTTTTAAATTCTTTTCTACAAATCTTCTAATTTTAATATCAGTTAATAATTTGTCAGAATAATCAGAATCAGCATACCATTTACTTGTCCAGTCTTTATTAACACCAAGTCTATATCCTATAGGATTAACTTTTTGTCCCATTATTCTTCTACTCCTTTCCCATCAGTTACACATACATAAATATGTGATGTTCTCTTATCGTGTCTATCAACATTTCCACGAGAAGCAAATTGAATTCTTTTTAAAACTCTACCAGGATTAACATAGCAATCTTTGATAGTTAATTCGCTAGCATTAGCACCATTATTATTAACAGCGTTAGCTACTGCAGAATTTAAAACTTTAATAATTAATCTACTTGCTTTTGTGTTAGTAGTTTCTAGAATACCTTTAGCAGTTTCAACATCTTTACCTCTGATTAAATCCATAGTCATTCTTGCAAGTCTAGGTTTAATCATAGCATCTTTGTGTATAGCATATGCTTCCATAGTACCTCCTACTTATCACTTCCGGCATGTCCACCAAATTTACGAGTTAATGCAAACTCACCTAATTTGTGTCCAACCATTTCTTCTGTTACATAAACAGGAATGAAATCTTTACCATTATGAACTGTAAATGTATGTCCTACAAATTCAGGGTAAATAGTAGATTTTCTTGACCAAGTTTTAATAACAGTCTTTTTATTAGATTTATTCATTTCTACGACCTTCTTCATTAATGAAGCTTCAACAAAAGGTCCTTTTTTCAAACTTCTAGCCATGTTTCCTCCTATTTCTTCCTTCTACTCATTATAAGTTTTTCAGAAGCTTTTTTAGACTTACGAGTCTTAACTCCCATAGCAGGTTTACCCCAAGGAGTCATTGGGCTCTTACGTCCAACTGGAGCACGTCCTTCTCCACCACCATGAGGGTGATCGTTAGGGTTCATAACAGAACCACGGTTTGTAGGACGAATTCCCATATGAATCTTACGTCCAGCTTTACCAAAATTGATTAAGTTGTAATCTTCGTTACCAACAACACCAACTGTTGCATAACATACTCCCAAAATCTTTCTTGTTTCACCAGATTGTAAACGTACAATTACATATTTATCTTCTCTACCAAGTATTTGGGCAGCAGCTCCAGCACTTCTACATACTTCTGCTCCCTTACCAGGTTGAAGTTCAACATTGTGAACCATTGTACCAACAGGGATATTTACAAGTGGTAATGCATTACCAACTTTAATATCAGCTTGTGGTCCATTTTCAATAATCATACCAACCTTTAATCCATTTGGAGCAATGATATATTTCTTTTCACCGTCTTTATAATTGATTAAAGCAATGTTAGCATTTCTATTTGGATCATATTCAATTGAAGCAACTTTTCCAGTAATACCAACTTTATTTCTTTTAAAATCAATAACACGGTATTTCTTTCTAGCTCCTCCACCAATATGTCTTACAGTTAATTTACCTTGGTTATTTCTTCCACCAGTTCTACCAATAGTTTTTACTAATGATTTTTCAGATTTACTTCTAGTAATTTCTTCATTAACTAGAGTAGTCATTCCTCTACGACCATTAGTTGTAGGTTTATAATGTCTAATTGCCATATTTTACCTCCTATAGATCTATTGACTCACCAGCAGCAAGTTTAACCATTGCTTTTTTGTAAGTCTTTGTCTTTCCAGAGTATTTTCCAACTCTTTTATCTTTTGCTTTAGTATTACTTGTATTAATACTTACTACATGTACATTGAAAGCTTCTTCAACAGCCTTCTTAATTTGTGTCTTTGTTGCTTTCTTATCACATTTGAATGTATAAACACCATTTTGTTTTTCACTCATTGATTTTTCAGTAACAACAGATGCTTTGATAATATCAGAATAATGGTTCATTATTTAAGCACCTCCTCAATATATTTAACTGTAGCTTCATCACATACTACTAAATCAGCATTAATTAAATCATAACAATTTATTTCATCTGCTAAAATGTAAGCAACATTTTGAAGATTTCTACCAGCCATATATAATTTTTCATTATCATCAACAGTAATGAACATTACTTTTCCAGATAATTTTAAATCATCCATTAATTTAATTAAGTCTTTAGTTTTCATAGAATCAAACTTAACTGAATCTAATACAACTAATTCTTTATTTTGAGCTTTGCTTGTTAAAGCACTCTTTAAAGCTAATACTCTTTCTTTCTTATTAATCTTGAAAGAATAGTCTCTATTTTCGATACCACCAAATACGATAGCACCACCACGCCATTGAGCAGCACGTGTAGATCCTTGTCTAGCTCTACCAGTACCCTTTTGCTTCCATGGTTTTCTTCCACCGCCAGAAACAGTTCCACGAGTCTTTGTTCCACGAGTTCCTTGTCTAGCAGCATCAAGTTGTAAACGAATCATTTTCTTTAAAGAATCTTCGTTTACTTCAATATTCCAAATTGAATCAGTTAATGTTAAATCTTTAACTTTTTCACCGTTTATATTTTTAACACTTATCTTTGTCATACTTAATCCTTTCTAGAAAGCTTACTCGCTTTTCTCGTCTGTAGTAACTTCTGTTTCTACTTCTTCAGTTGTTTCTTCTACTTCTTCAACAACTTCGTTTACTTCTTCAGCAGGAACTTCAACTGCATCATATACTAATACATCTTTAGCATCAGCTTTTCTACTATTCTTAACAGCAGATCTAACTAATACTAATGATCCTTTAGGTCCTGGGATGTTTCCGCTTACTAAAATATAATTTTCAGCAGCATTTACTTCAACAATTTCAAGATTTTGAATTGTAACAGTTTCAACACCCATATGTCCAGGTAAATTCTTACCTTTAACAACTCTCATGTATAACATAGTACCCATTGAACCAGGTCTTCTATGATAATGAGAACCATGTCCCATAGGTCCACGTGATTGTCCGTGTCTCTTAATAACACCTTCAAATCCATGTCCTTTAGTTGTTCCAGTAACGTCTACGACATCACCAACTGCAAACAAATCAGCACTTAACTTATCACCAACATTGTATGATGTTTCAACGTCTCTTATTTCTTTTAAGAAGCGCTTAGGAGATGTGTTTGCTTTTTTTGCATTTCCCATTTCTGGTCTAGATGCATTCTTTTCTTTTTTGTCAAATACGCCAAGTTGAATAGCATTGTATCCGTCTTTTTCAACAGTCTTAACTTGCATTACTACGTTTGGTTCAACTTCTACAACTGTAACAGGTATAAGTTTTCCATCTTTAGTAAACACTTGAGTCATTCCAGCTTTGCGTCCTAAGATTCCTTTCATAATTATTTTCCTTCCTTTTCTTATAATTTGATTTTAATATCAACACCACTTGGTAAATCCAAATGAGTTAGAGCATCAACAGTTTCCTTACTAGGGTTCTTAATATCTATTAATCTCTTGTGAGTTCTCTTTTCAAATTGCTCACGAGCATCTTTGTACTTATGTACAGCTCTTAATACAGTGATCTTTTCGATTTCTGTAGGAAGAGGTACTGGACCAGATACTTCACCACCAGTTCTCTTAACTGTTTCGATAATTTTTCCGGCTGCAACATCAAGTAAACGATGATCATAAGCCTTTAAATTGATACGAACTTTTTGATTTGACATTTTTCATGTCCTCCTTTCGCCTATATATATTATAGACTTGCTCCGTGTAAATTACCCGAACGCTATTAACAACTCACCCTAGCGTATCGGCAACCTTGCACATCAATGCCAGTCATACGGAATAGATTATATCAGCATTTGCCTAGAAAAACAAGCAAAAAATGATGTTTTTTAAAACTTTTTTTATCATTGACGTAAATTATATTAAAAAAACAAAAAAATGGGCATTTTTATGCTCATTTTTTAAATTCTTTCCTTATTATATAGAAATTTTATTTCAACAAAGAAATGCCAGTCATTTCTTTTGGAACTACAATATCACAATATTCCAAAATAGTTGGCGCAATATCAATAATATTTCCAGATGAAGCTAAACTAGCATGTTCATCTCCTAAAATAAATGGCACCTTTGTAAACTTCTCGTCACAAGAACAAGATGAAAAAATAATAATCTTATAAAAATTATCTTCAAGAGACTGATATATCTTTCCTAAGCAAGCATCAACAAGCTGACAATTTCTTTCAACAAAATTATCTTCACCATTAATTAAACTATTATAAACGTTAGGATAATCAACAAAGATAAAATCAAAATCTTTTTCAATCGCAGATATAATCTTTTTAGTAAGACTAACTATTGTTACGTCGATGTTATTTTCTATTTTTCTTTTAATTAGTGAATCTACTACATTTGAATCTTTATCTAACCCATAATTCAAGTAATCCTGGATCTCCGGCAATTCTTCAGAATAAATTCTATTTTGTGTAATATCAAGTAAAGAAAAATAATTGAACAGTGAATTATCAACGACATTTTTACTTACTAAACTATCTACCTTCTTGTTAAAACTAATTAAACTTTGAATTCTAATATTTTCAAACACAGAACTCTGTATTTCTAAATCATCATAATTTAAAAATCCATTTAAAACATCATTAATTATTTTGTCATCATTCAAGAAGAATACAAAATCATCATTAACAATATTCCCCTTGTCCTTCTTTGTTAACGGATTCAAGTAACTAGCACTTAAATTTCTTTCCATAGAACTAGTTATGCTCTTTTGAATATTTATTACATTAAATCCCTTTTTATATAATAAAAGATCCAAATAACCTTTTAAATATTCATTAATATAGCTTGTTCCACATATTGTGGAAATAAATCCTATATTGTTATTAAACACTGATTCTAAATAATCTAATGAACTATTTATTTCATCAAAACTATCAATTAAGAAATGAAAATATATACTTTTAAATCCTAAATCTAAATACATATTATATAGATTAACATAGTACTCACAATTATTTTTGTTAAGCATACCTATTATGTGAACTCTATTTTTATCATATTCATTAGTAAATTCATTAAAAAACTTAGTTTCTTTATATCCATTTATTGTATTTTTTATCAAATATTTATTAGTATCAATGATTCTTCCAGATATAAATGACTTATAACCTAATTCTATATCATTTGCAGTATATCTTTCATCATCTTTTTGAGATACAACATTTAAATAACTACATGAATATTTATCATATAATTTCTTCAAATTAGGCATATTATTAAATACTTTATCGTCCAAATTACCTAGTCCATCTATACACATTGCAAGTATTTTTTTCAAACAAGTCACCTCTTTAACAAGAAGATTCTAACACAAGATTATTATTTTTTCAAACTCTACATATTTTTTCTCTATACTATAAACTTATTGGAAAGTCTTATTTTATCAGCAACAGTATTTAAATATTCAGTATTAGTTGGTTTACTTCTTTCATAATCAACGCTATTACCAAACATATCATTTATTACGTCTGTATCCCCTCTACCCCAGCTAACCTCAATAGCATTTCTAATAGATCTTTCAACTCTACTAGATGTGGCATTGTACATTTCTGCCAAAGTAGGATATATTTCTTTTGTAATATAACTAATGCTTTGCCCACTAGTTAACATTAATATAATTCCATCTCTAATATATTTATATCCCCTTAAATGAGACGGTACACCTAAAGCATGTAAACAATCACATACCTTCATCTCTAAACTTGCCTCAGCATTTGAACCAACAAGCATTTCTGACTCTTTATATAAGTCCTTAATTCTTTCCTCTAAAGAATCTAAACTAAATGGTTTTATCATATAATAATTAACCCCCAAACTTACCATTTTTTTAATTGAATAATCATCCTTAAAACTAGATAATACTATAATTTTCTTATTGAATTCCCTATTCTTTAAATTTTCAAGGATAGTTATTCCGTCCATTTTAGGTAACAATATATCCATTATTACCAAATCAAAATCATTATAATTGTTAATGAAGTAATTTAAAGCATCAACTCCATTATCAATACATGAAACAACCTCGATATCATAATTACCTCTAAATTGTTTCGAAATACTACTTGTAACCTCACTATTGCTATCTACTATAACAGTTCTTATTTGTTTTTCCATAATTTCCCCCTCTTTTCGTTTCACTGTCGCGACCTATTATAATATGACTAATAATGTTGAACAACATAAAAAAATGTCGATTATTGTCGACATTTGTAATTTTTTGTCACATTTTGTAGTCTAGATTACTAAATTTATTAAATTATCAGGATTTGATACATAACTTGATATAACTACACCATCAACAATGGGATTCTTAATGAATACTTCAAATGTAACCTCATTAACACTTCCACCATATAATACTTTAGCTTCAATATTATATTTATTATATATATAATCCTTTATAAATTTAATAAAATCTATTATTTCTTCACAAGTATATGTATCATTACTTCCTACTGACCAAAATGGTTCAAAAGCAAATATAACATTTTCTTTATATTCATCTTCTATAAGATCAAAAATATTTTTGATTTGTGCTTTAATATACTCTTTTGTTATTAACGGGTGATTCTTTTTATCCTCGCCAATAAAATATATAACATTCATATCGTTATTAACCGCAGATAAAGCTTTCTTTTCAATCGAATACTCATCATCCATTAATTGTCTTCTCTCACCGTGTCCTACAAAAACATAGTTAACACCTAATGATTTTAAACAATTAGGGGTTTCCTCCCCAGTACAAATATATTCATACTCTGAGATATTTTGCGCAGCTAATTCATAATTTCCTCTAAAAAGAGAAAGATATAAATTACCAGGTGCGATTATCAAATCATATTTAGATTCAATATTTTCGATTTTTTTCGCATATGCTAAAGCATCTTTATACAAAAAATTATTTTTTAAATTTGCTACTACTATTTTATCCATTCTAAGGCCTCTAACTTACCATTAGCGATATATTCTAATGTAGCTCCGCCTCCACTAGATTGAAACATAAAATCGTTCTCATAACCAAATTTCTTTGCGGCACTTACAGTATCTCCACCACCTAGAATGACCTTTGAATCTGAATTCTTACATATTTCAAATAACTTTCTAGTTCCTTTAGATGTTTCATCATCTTCAAATTTTCCTGGAGTGCCATTAATAAACAACAATTTACTATAAGAAATATAATGTTTATACATCTTAATGGTATCTTCACCAACATCCATAATCGCATTATTAACATAATTAAAATCAATTGGAAGTAGTATCTTTTGCTTATATTGCTTTAATAAATCTCTAAGTTCTTGCAACAATTCTTCATCAGATGTAGCTAAACTATTTTTAACATCTTCTCCCATCGCTTTTAAGAATGAGTTAGCAATACCACCACCAACTAATATATAGTCACACTTAACTATTAATTTTTTAATAATAGGCAACTTATCCTCAACTTTAGCACCACCCATAAATACAACAAATGGTCTTTCTTTAACATTTAGCAAAGGATTTAACCCTTTTAATTCTTTTTCAACTAGGAAACCTACGCATGCAGGAATATATTTTGCAATTCCTGCAGTAGATGCATGTGCTCTATGTGCACTACCAAAGGCATCCATTATAAACATATCTGCTAAACTAGCCCAAAATTTAGCAAGCTCATCATCATTATTTGATTCTAACTTATCTTGCAAATCCATAATACGAGTGTTTTCAAGTAAAACAACGTCTTTAGGCTCCATACTATCAGCGTATTCTTTTACTTTACTTCCATAGCACTCAGATAAAAATGTAACTTTATGATCCAATAATTCATTTAATCTCTTGGCAACAATTCTTAGTGAATTATCTTTTCTATCTTCTTCAGTTTTAATTCTGCCAAGATGGCTTAATAAAATGATTTTACAATTATTTTCAATCAAATACTTAATAGTTTCAAGAGATTTAACTATACGTGAATCATCAGTAATATTCCCATACTCCATAGGAACATTAAAATCACATCTAACTATTACTCTCTTATTCCTAACATTTGTTTTACTTAAAAATTGCATCAGCTCACCTAAAATCTAAACATTGATTTAGCTGTTTTCAACATTTGATGAGTATAGCCTGACTCATTATCATACCATGCAACAATCTTAACAAGTTGACTACCATTAACATCTAATACTTGAGTTAATAAACCATCAACTAAAGCACCAATCTTTCTATTAATACAATCACTTGATACTAGTGGTTGCATAGTAAATTTTAAAACATCGTCTTGTTTAGCCTCTAATTCTTTATTGATTTCTTCTTTGGTAACGTTTGTTTCTAACTCTAAAGACAAGTCTATCATTGATCCGTCAATAACAGGAACACGATAAGCAATACCATCCATTTTTCCAACTAAATCAGGAATAACTAAACCAATTGCCTTTGCAGCACCTGTACTAGTAGGAACTATATTGCTATTACAACTTCTACCACGTCTAGAATAAATACCCTTACTATGAGATACGTCTTGAGTAACTTGATCATTAGTATAAGCATGAATCGTAGACATGAATCCTTTTTTTATTTTAAACTTATCATTTATAACTTTTAAAACTGGAGCTAAACAGTTTGTAGTACAACTAGCTGCAGACACAATAATATCATCAGCTTTTAATGTATCTTCATTTACGCCAGAAACAATCGTAGGCATTTCATCTTTACCAGGTGCAGATATTAATACTTTCTTAGCACCTGCATTAATATGCTTCATAGCTCCCTCTCTACTAGTAAAATGACCAGTACATTCTAAAACTAAATCAACATTTAAATCCTTCCAAGGTAAACCCTCAGGATCTTTTTCTGCAAAAACAGGGATCTTTTTAGTTCCACCAACTACAATATTCTTTTCATCAAAAGATATTTCATCTTCATGAAAAGTACCATGAGCTGTGTCATACTTAACCAAATAAGATAATTCTTCTGGAGTAGATAAATCATTAATTGCAACTATATCAAAATCTCTTCCTGTAATCATCTCGCGAAAAGCAAGTCTTCCTATTCTTCCAAAACCATTAATAGCAACTCTAATCATTATTATTTCCTCCTCCAATAAACTCTCTAATAATAGAATCATTATTTACATATTCACTCGTAATTGGGAAGAACTGTTTAAAGAACTTCAACAATCTTTGAGCTTCTTCATAATATTCAGAAGTAATACCAACACTATGTAAAAGCGGCT
>JAEEGL010406888.1_pt1 | contig 75157 bp, 72 predicted proteins | sample 9134231 | NCBI WGS metagenome assembly JAEEGL01 (sample SAMN16246548, study PRJNA631951) | gut metagenome | biome: gut microbiome; feature: rumen; material: fiber-attached | host: Bos | place: Iran: Karaj | collected 2018-10 | reverse complement strand
GACGCCGTTCACAGCAGCCATCTCCTCGAGCTTCGAGTACGAAGCCTCCATCATCACGATGTTGCCCACGACACCTCTGATCTTTGCGCCGAGCGCCCTGAGGTTTTCAGCCACCTGTCGCGCATCCGCGTTCATCTTACAGTTCACGAAGAAGCGTCCGAGTCTCTCAGCCTCGCCCCTTGTACCGGCTTTCTTGGCAGCGATGGCCGCCTGTTGCTTGGCCACCTTGGCCCTTGGTGTCACCAGTCCCTGTGCCCCCGCCGTGAGAGCACCCCTGAGTAATGTTGCAAGTAAAAGTCTTCTCATATTCTAATGGTTTTTTGAGTTTTATTCATACAATGCTGCAAAGATAAGCATAATATCGTTATCTTCCAAGGATTTCGATAAAAAACTATCGATTTCTTTCTTTTTATTCCCTCAAAACACCACAGCCACGTCGAGGGTATTGCCTGTAAATCCAACCGCAACATGGTGATGAGGGAACAACTTATCACTCAGCCACCAGGTCAATTCTGCGGCACCCAGACCGATACCAGCCCCAGCCACCACATCATACCAATGATGTCTGTCACTGGCCACGCGCTCTATCCCTAGTGCAGTTGCAGTAGCATAGCCAGCGATCGGTATCCAGATACAATCCTTCCTGAATTGCTTGTCTATCGAGCGTGCAACAGCAAAAGCGATAGCAGCATGCCCCGATGGGAACGACTTGTTATCCGAGTGGTCAGGTCTCTCCTCGTTGATCGTCGTCTTGAGCACCGTCTTCACGCCATAAGCCACCACCACCGATGCCCCAGTATTCACAACAAACCTCCCCACACCATTCTGGGCCCAGCCTTCAGCTATCCCCCCCAAGCACAACAACAACCCCACTACCCCCCGCAGAAACATTCTTTGTACCATACAATATACCATACTTCTCCCTGCAAAAGTAGTAAAAAGATCATTATCCTCCAAATTTTGGAGCAGCGAATGCAAGAAAAGGCTCACATTTACCTTGCTGAGTCGCAACAAAATTCGACCATTGGTCACCAGTTCCTTGGCCTCAGTCACTGCATCAGTGGCTGTTACACCTGCAGATAATGAAACTACGTCTAAAAAATACATGACTTATATTCCCTTTTATGGTTAGTTTTTATTTGCAGAGTAAATCCATCAACTTTATAAGTGGCTGACAATCAATAGTTTGTCATTTGCAATTCAAATCAGATGTAACTTGTCATCTCCCTCTATATCGCCTTCAGCGTAAACGCCATTTCGAAGTTAATAGGCATATCGGTATTGAAATACTCTTTCCAGGCCTCCTCCTGATGACTCGTCTCTGATATCTGCGTAGGCGTCTCCTTTTGGAACCGCAGATAAACCCGTTCCAATATCTCCAGCTCCTCGTCGCTGAAGTCTGCCATAACAGGCGATAGATTAGAAACCAGCATTGTCCCCTCCCTGTCGTTAGAGAGTTGCACAATCTCCTGGTTGATATCATCATAGAAGCTATAGATACGATCCCATCTCACAGGAACAGGCCCATGTTGGATTGCCTTGTACCTAAGACCCGTCATGCCCTTTCCTCGCTCTCTATAAGATAAAAAGTCTGTATAAAACAACAGCTTGTTCATTTTTGTAATAAACACCCCATGGCTCTTCTCAACGAAATACAAGAGGATGTTCTTAACCTTTGAGATCGACAGTGCCGTATAACCATTGCTGATATCACGGCGGCTTGTGCCAAATACATATTTAACAACGTCAGGAGAATACTTTTCTATTTCCCACACACCAGCCTTAGTCATTAACTTCTTATACTCCTCCTCAGAGAACTGCCCCCGGGCATTTTCAACGAAAACTCGGAATATCTCTGGGTTCATGATCGACATCAGCACTTTCCCATTGGCTTCGCTTGGCATTTCGCCATTTTCATACAGCCGGTATTGGTTTTCACCAAATCCCAGTATCTCCGACATCTTGGAAGCCGAGAGGCCATAATGCTGACGAATTCGTTTTATCTCTTCAGGAAATGGAATACCATACTTAGCCCGGTACTGGTTAGTCACCTGGGCCAAGTTAGCCTCATCCAGTTCAGATGTCGTAAAGCGCTCACGAGAGTCCTGACATTCATAGAACTGATGTACATAATGGAAAGTCTCTTTCCTGAACACAAGAGTCGATGGTTCACTGAGAAGCAAAGCTATGCCTCCCGTGAATGGGCTTGTCATTGTCTTTTTAATCATACCATACCTTTGTTGCCATTTATTTATCTCAATTTGCTGCAAAGTTACAACTTTTTCCTGAAACCACCAAACATTTTCCAAACTTTTTCCACTTTAAAGTTTAATATATATCAACTATTCATTAAATATCAAACGAATAAATCGATTCAAGCCTCTTTATATTCCCTCACTTCCCTTGGGCGACAGCCCAATAAGTGATCGCAGTTCTGCTGCGTTAAACAATCAAGAATCACCCGAAGGGCGCGCTCGGCTTTGCCGCTTATTCGAGCGCAGCGAGTCTTAAGAAAGCTTTGTAAAACATACCAACGCTCGATCTCTGATCGCTTGCTACCGAAGGGACGCAAGAACCCTGATGTAGTGCGGTCTCTGCACGGAATCAGTTGCATCCTTCCCATATAGGGGAAGGCCTTGGATGGGGTGGATGTTTCTTTTACTTCTTTTCTTTGCGCCAAAGAAAAGGAGGAGCAGTGAGAGGAGAGTGAAGCTCGCTTCGACTATCCCGAGTCGTGAGGACTTTCGAGGTTAATCTCAAAAGGAGAGATTGAGGGTTTAAGGGGTGGTATCCCCCCTTCCTTTTGCTTCTTTCCCAAAAGAAGAGTGGTGGTATCCCCCTTATTGATACTGATTGCTGCGCTTATGGCGCTCAATCAATTCCAGCGGAGCCATCTTGATTGCCTCTGGCCTAGTGCCAAAGACCAACATTAAATAGGTTGTGACCGATTTTTAACCCCCACCCCTAACCCAAAATCCGCTCGGCTTTGCCGCTTGTTCCCGAAGGGTCTCAAGAAAGAGAGTTATCACTCACATTGATTTCCCGATAAGCGGTAATCATCCGATTACAATCCGATGATTGGATTTTTTATCCCCTCCCACAGCCCCCAATCTGAAAGAGCTTTGCGAGCACATTCAGATTGCCAAAAGCGGTGTCTATCCGATTACATCCGATAGGATTTCTTTATCATTAGGGGCTCCTCGCCCCTAAGACCCTCGGTGTTTACGATGGTATAGATTCAGGTTAACAATACTGATTAGTGCGCTTGTAGCGCTCAATAAGCTCCTGGAGCTGATTAAACCTCTCAAGCCGCTCAGGCTTGAGCGCCCCAGCATTCATAAGCTTGCGCTGTTGCTTGCACCACGAGAGCATATTATGCTCTTCAAGCCTGTGCTTAGATGGATTCCGATGATTCGTTTCTATGAAGTCTTTGACTTCCTGGAATCTCTGATTCCACTTCTCATCCTGTGTCATACCCTCATCTCCTCCTCCATCAGGAATGCATCCAGCATTTCCTCCTCATACTGTCGCAACAGCAAAAATATCTTCTCCTTCCTGATCTTGCTCTTGAAATACTGAGGCTGCGTCAGTGTCCAAAATATCGCATGCGAAAGCACAATACGATCTTCCGACGAGTGATAGTAAAACAAACTATCCTCCTCAGTCTGATTCTCCCTTAGTTTCTGCTCCATATCAGCAAACCATTGTTTGCGATACTCTTTCAAATCTTTCTTATCTTCCATATTCTTACTTTTTATCCCCTACTCGCTTCTCTCGTTCCCCTCACCCCTTCGAAAAGAGGATTGCATCCACATTGCAATCACCAAAAGCGGTGTCTATCCGATTTTCAATCCGATAGGATTTCTTAATGCTACCGCTCTGTTGATTGACCGATTTTGGTCCGATGGAGGCGGTACAATTCATTCCGCTAAGCATCTTTTTTATCTATGCCAAAGGCTCTTTCAACCTCCAAGTACTTGTCATGGAGTTTGCAAAACTCCTCAACAAAAGGATTGTTGCCTTTGTCAACATCCTTATTAGGAATATTACAAAACAAATCAACAAGCCTGAATAGATACATATCTGGTATTTCCTCCAGCAAGGTTATTTGCTCTGTAGTCATCTCGTCTTTGTACTTGTCTATAAGATCAGACACCCTCTCTTTAATCTTTTTCCCTTCAACGCTAACAAGATCCAAATATGTCATATTTGCCCTGTACGCCTTTTGGAAGAATGGCATATTATCAAGCCAGTATTTTGACTCCAAAACTTTGGCTGTATTTTCTGAACTTTTGTAATCAGCCCCATATCCAGAGTCTCTAGCAAACTCCAGCAGAATATAGTAGATGCCTTGTCTTCCTATTTGTTCAACTCTTTTTTGTATTACAGGCATTAGCTTTTTCTTTCTTCTATATGCCGTCAGGCGGGTTGTTAGCCCATAGAATATCAGCGCAGCTATATAGCTGTACGACAAGTTCAAATACACATCATTCACAGACTTTGCTGTCTCAGCCTCCCATCCAACGTTGATTGTTGGGATGACTTTAAGCTAGATAGCCAATATGGCCCAAAGGGCCAATATAAGGACACCCAGCAAAATACCATCTATTCTGTCTATACTAATGGATTTCATCATATCTTGGGCATATTAGGAAGCATAATAACATTACAAATCTTTGCAGCATCCCGCATGCATTCTTTAACTTCATTCGTATTCTTGTACTGAGAAGGCAGGCCACTTAAAACCTGAGTAACAAATTCTCCCTTAACTTCAGATTTAAGAGATTTAATCATGGCAGCCAGCATATTAGTCATTGTTATTCTTGCAAGATTATTGTCATTAGCTTCTGCGGCTATTTGTACGCATGCATTAATGATATTAATACTTATTACGTCATTGTAGCTGGCATTCTGAATGATATAGTTAATCTTATTAGGCTGTGCAAGTTCCATCTTTTTATATTCCGCAACGACAAATTGTTTGGAAATGTTCACACCAATATAATTACATTCAATTAAGAAATCGCGATATGAATCGTAATCCTTGCCCTGATCTTTTATCTTCATATATGCCTCTGTTGTAATGATCAAGCCTAACCCTCTTAGATTTGACTCAACAGCTTGATCATCCGTAATCAAGCATCTTTTCGGCTGATTAAGAAGCAAACTAATAGTATTAGCCAGCAAAACCTGCAAGCCTGTTTTACTATCACTTTCATCCAAAGCAAGAGCTTTATCCGGATATTCTTTCTCACAATTTGCATCCATCCATTCGACAAGTTTTCGCAACCTTATTTCCACATCAATCCACAAATGGTCATTGTATCTAACAAGAATCTTTTGCTTCATAGCCTCTTGGAAATCTATCAAAGACAGCAACCTGCTGTTCTTCATGCAAGATATTATGTACTCATAGGTTGTGGCAGAAATGATAAATTTCTGCCCATATTTGCATTGAGATACCTGTTGGTACTCGAAAAGCATAATAATTGCAGGCAAATCTAACACATAAGTCACATCCTTTTTCACAAGAACTGGCTGAAGATTCTTCTCAAATATTAGACATGGTGCAATAAACACTTTTGAAGGAGAAAACAGTTTATTGTAATAATCCTCAATTATCTCTTTATCATTTATCAGTTGAGCCAACCCAATCTTTCCATTTTCATAATCTTCTAGTTGCTGCAGTTTGAGCTGATGATAATTTTTGGCATCAGGGTTAATGCTTAACAATATTTCTTCAAGACTTTCCAAGGGTCTATTCTCGTCTATTGTGAAAGGTTTCATATAAGGATTGGCCCCTGTCATATTCTCCCGGATTAGGTCATAGTCCAGTTTGCCATACTTATTCACTATAGATATAATGGTGAGAATTTTATCTTTACCAGCAATTTTGCAAATCACCTGTTCTCCTTCTTTACATCCTAATAGTTTTTCACCTACTTCATCATTATAGCATATATCCAATATTAACCTATCTCTATCAGGCTTCTCGCAAAGTGCATAAAGGCCATCTTGGCCAAACTCATATTTCTGATGAGCAATTGATGCCATAAACCCTGTTACACATTGATTGGTATAAAATGTTTTTTCCTCCCATTTATTTGAGGTGCTAACATTTCTATACAGTAGCTCAGCAGCAATATGAGTATATTTATTTTCTGCATATAGCTGATAGACCAGAACGACGTTACTAAAATTCTTAAAACAGAAGTTCACGACCTTTGTTTCGTATTCAGTCAATTTCTCAGGATGAAATCTTCCAGTTAATTTCAGAAAATTAGAAAATACTGATTCTTCGTCGGGGTAATGATCATAAAGTATCTGTATTACTTCATAAGCATTTTCGTAATCAGCCACTTTCATAGACAAGTGGAATTCTGTTTCCAAAATATGATCATCGCATAATTCGCCACTTTTACGATTATCTTTCAATATCTTATAAAGATGTGGCTTCTCCTCTGGCATCTTATTCAGTATGTCTAAGAATATGCGTTGTCTGAAATTTCTCTTATCTTCATCTACCTTAGGTGATAGCAATTCAAAAGCAAGTTTAACTTCTCCATGCTCTGATAACACCAATGCCGCATATGCAATCATGTCATCTGTCAACCCTTCCAGACTTTGTTTAAGTAAGTCCACATCAACCATGAGCAGTGCATGATGACGACATAGCTGTTCAAGAACAACATAGTCGTTTTGTCTTTCGAAATCATCTTTAGAGATTATCTCCAAGATATCAGAGGCATTGTGTTTATTTACGCAGAATGCAAAATACTTTGCTGAATCTGACGAATATTTGAACTTATTCTGCTTTCTTACATCCGCAATCCATTTAATATAGTTTATGTCATTCGAATGGAAGCTCATAAGGATTACATAATTCGCTATGGCCACATTTATCCTGTCTTTGATAGAAGCAACAGTAGTAAACGCCTCACTATATCTTCCGCTCATCATTAGCATAGATGTTTGAGTCAAAACAACATCATCCTTTCTGTTTGATACATCTCCTGGATTGACTTTCATTATTTCATCAACCCAATAACAACGCTGCTCAGAAATGAAGCCCCAATAACAATATGAAACGAATACCATTTTTAAATATCGCTCCACCTCGGTTTTGCAAAGCAAGGAATAAAACGATCTAGCAAATTCAAACGAGGATTTGTATTGACTATTATCAATCGTTGGATTCATAGCAAGAAACAGCATTCCACCAAATTTTACATGGTGGCATGTCATTGCATAAAGCCATCCAAAAATATTATGATAAGACAGGCTATTATATGCATCCTCCTCTACTCCATCAAACAAAAATTTGGTTTCTTTACCTTGATTACCTCTAATGGACAGAATCTCATACCTTAATCCCTTGTCAGATCTGATCTTATCAGGAAGATTTCGGAATGCTGTTTCTGAATCATCAGCGCTGATTACATAAGCCACGTTCCTTATAATATTATCTTCAGAAAGGCCCATCGAAAGCCTATTCGCATCATCAATCTTTCCTTCATAAAGAAGACTATAACACTCCTTTTCCTTTATAATCTCAATATCTGGCGCTAATTGATATGCCCTATGGAACAATTTCATTGCTTTTACCGGAGATGCAAAAAATATAGACATCCCTTTTTGAAGAGAGATCTTAGCATCAAGGGCTTTATCTTTCTTTATGATATCTTGAAAAGATGATTCTATTTCATCCAAAATCTGATTAGCACTGTCCAATTGTAATTTCACGATGAGATTCCATACAGAATTGTCTACCAGTGATGAAACCTTTTCTATAACATCTAGAGAATTGCCATTTGGTAATATCTCTTTTATCATGGCTTTCAGATCATTTATTCCTGATATTGCATCTCCTAATTGCTTGTGAGTTGAGTCAAAACCATCATTTAACTGATTTAAGATCTTAGAGGATGCCTCATCTAGTCTAACAGATTGAATCTCCAACTTATTTTCAATAATGAAATTATAGCATAATGGATCCTCTTTTAGCGTATTTATCCATAAGTTAACCAACTCACGATACTCCTTTGGAGCACTATTCCCAGACAATATTTTCTTCAATTCCTGTAGATGAATACTCTTCCTACCTCTCTCAATATCCCTAATACCACTATTAACAGACCATTTACTCAATGCTTTATCAAAGCATTGGTTAATTCTTTCCTCTATACCTTTGTTCCTTCTTAGTAAGTCCTTTATTGTAGGAACATTCCCTGCTATATATGAAGTAATTAGGCTTGTTATAATTGTCTCTGACATAAATTCCTCCTATTATATTTTTTCCCCGGCAAAAATACTCAAAAATTGAATACCATCCAAATTTTGCCTCATTTTTCTATAAACAAGTGCGCGGAGCGCATTATTTGAAACAGGCCCATTAAACCAGCAACAGCTGCAAATCATTCGATTCGCAGCTGTTGCTGTATGTTTATTCAAATTTAACCTTTATCTTCCTTGCTCGTAGCATTGCATCTCTTATTGCATAATCCGCATAACCAACATATGTACCAAGCGTTAGTTTCTTTTTGTCGTATTTATAATATAGGTTTAGGTCTCTTATTCGCCTCATACCATTAGACATTTCTGGCAACTTTGACACATTAAATGATACGTCAAAATATTGAGGCAATGCCCATATAACACTATCGTCGAATTCAACTCGTTCCTTTCTGAAGAGTTTGGGTAGCATATTTTCTTGAAGAACACCACCATATAAATATATATACATCAGCGGTGTGTTAAAGCCAAAATGAGTTTTCCCCAAATCAAAGATATTTATCTCAATATTATCATGGGGAAGCGACTCCAGTTTGTTAGTATAATCATCTATCAAGTTTCTATTTAGTCCGTTTATTAAAACCGCAGCCAATTTTTCTATTTCATTTGTAGGTATATCTATCTCTTCTGCTATCGTAAGATCTACATTTACACTAATCATTCTTGACCTTTCAAAAGGAATGTCATCATTACCCACAGGGACACCCCAGTTTTTTTTATTCTTATAACTGTCAACAGCAAATGAAATGAGCGATGATGTAAATGATTCTGCTCTATTCTTCATACCAATTGCATTATTAAAAAGTTTCTTTAATTGTGGTATTGCCTCTTTAGCAAATCTATTATCAGGCTCCAACATAAGCCAGAAATTCGCCTTTCCTATAAGTGATAGTATATATGTTGAAAAGTGCTTATATTCGCCTTTTACCCTTGTACTGACGCCATATTTAATGGCATAATAAATTTCTTGCTCATAGCTTCGTCTTTTCTCTCTTGGAAGCTTTATAACACCATTTTTAAGCGCTACACCTGTCAGGATCTTGTTATCATGCTCCTTGTATAATCTCACTTTCTTCGGATTAATAGCAAATCCACAATCTGTTATAATATCAGTCACATACTTGATAAATACGACAGGAATCTCATCGCCCGAAAATGAAATATCATCAGCATATCTTGAATATTTGTACCCATAACTTTTTGCCAGACGATAAAGTCTTTTGTCCATCATCTTAGCAATGATATTACTTAGGACAGGGCTTGTAGGAGCCCCTTGAGGGAGCTCATCATCCAAGCAACAAAGTTTAGCCAGTATCCATGATACCGTTTGGGTATAACCGATATTTTTGAACACTTGGACCACCTTGTTAATCTTAATCGAAGGGAAGAAATCCTTTAGGTCCAACTTCAACAAGCACTTGTTTTCAATGTGTGCCTTAGCATTCGTTACGATTGATTTACGCTGTCTAAAACCATGAGCACATCCATGAACATATTGCTTTTTCAGTACATATTCATAAATCCAACATTGTATAGCTTTTAAGGAAGGATACGGCGCACGAATTTCTCTCATGCCACCAGACTTCTTTTTTATCTCAAAGGATCGATAAAAACTTCCTGTTCCATTAACAATAGCAAACAATGATTCGTTTTCAATGCATAATAGCTTTGCTAAGTGTTCAGAGTCCAATATAACACATGCCTTATGCGAGAGGATATTGCCTACATAATTGAGCAATGCCTCTCGAACATCTTCAGACATAGGGTAATCCTTATAGTATTTACGCCATGCCTGGAATGTTGCATTATTGACCTGAATATCTTCCATTGACAAAAAAAGAGGGCGAGGCCTTGAACTACTTTCTTTGAATTCCTACTGTTACCGCGTGCGGTAACAGTTATGCAAGTGTAAACTTGCATAAGTGATAACGCGTAGCGGTATCACAGGGTAATGTTTAGCCTCAGCTATCGAAGCGACTTCACTTCTAATTGCTAGTTTCCTTATGGCTCTCGCCCTCCATTATTTTCTTACATCCTTCAAGAGAAGGCAAACACGGTTCATTAACCAGAACCGTGTTGCTTCTACTAAAAAACTCATCAAAATAACTCGATCTTTCGTATTCTTCTTCAGCTATCTCTTCAACTTCAGTTAGGCTCAATAGTCCTTTTTCTGTAATCCTAAGCCATTTTTTATCAGATAGGACTAGACTTCCATCATTCAATAACGATTTAAGTACTTCCATTAAGCCATCAAGAGCAACGTCGTACTTATTAATCAAAGTGGTAGGCAACAAATCCAGATGCTCAGCATCTTTGAGTATTTGATATTTCAGCTGATTAATATCCATACTGTACTCTTGTAAAAACTGGTTTACGTTTTGACCCATCTAGATTCCTTTTCCACCAGAATAAGGGGAAAACACTATTAGGAACATTACCATACTGCCTACAATACAATGCTTCAGCTTGTCCATATCCAAAAAGATGATCCTTAAGCTTTAATGGTCCACTTTCTTTGCCTAATAATGATTCCAAGCGCTTCATTGATCTTACTCTTTTCAAAAGCTGGTCATAATGATAATGCCCTGATATACCCTTATTCATAATCTTGCAGCAATGAACGGGTATTTTATTGTTCTTGCAAAAGCTTATTGCCTTTGCCATGCCCGCAATAAAATAAAAACTTATAGTGGCACCATCCATATGACGGTTTTTAAAATACTGATATCTCGCTTTAACAGTTTTACCTGAACCAATAAAATCATCTACTACTATAAAGTGTCTATAGCCTTTATTATATAGAGATTCAATATCTTCAAAACAAACTGCAGAATAGCCCTTGTCAAAGCCACCAGATGTAGCAAATGCCACTTTCAACTCATTAATAACAGATTGAGAACTATCTGCATCTTTATCATTTTTAGTTCTCATCACACACAGAGCTGTATTTTGTCCTTGTATTTCCTTTTTAATAATGGTTTCAGCCATTTCGCAAAGGAGATCATAATTTTGTGATTCATCAACAATGTTATCGTTAAATTGATGAAATAGTTCATCTACAAGATCAATATCATCTTGGCTATTGCATTGCTGGAGTATATTTATAATAGCCTCATCATTAGTCCATCCCCTTTTGCCCTTAGGAAAGACCATTTCATTTTCTTTTGAAATTTCGAGTGCCTTAATTACGGCTTCATCAAAATCCATAATATCATTATTTAGCGAGCTTTTTATTCCCTCAATGCAATTTTCATTGCGCCAGCATATAAACAAAACAAACAGGTTCTTTGATGGTTCTGTTTACCTTAATGAAGTCTGAAAATCGGCGGTTTCTGCGATTTTCAGTTAAGCCCCGGTGCTTTGAAGCAAGGGGTTTGGGGAATGTAGAATTTTCTTTGGTTCGTTTCTTTTTGAAAAGAAGATGAACATACTGGGTTTAAGGGTTATCCCTTATTCGTTATTCTCCATAGGTTTGTAATGTATCTGAGGCCAGAACAGATAACTGGCAAATTGCCAAATGGCAGATAATAGTTTTTTCATTTTATTCCCTCATTTATCAGTTACTGTGACGATTGCTGTGGTTCGACAGGCTCACCAACCGCGGTCACTGAGGCTCTCGAAGTGCCTGCGAATCAATTGAAGCACGGCCTTTCGACAAGCTCAAGGACCGTAGAGAGTCGTTTTGGCCTTTTATCAGCGCCTCTTTCTTTGCTCTTGACCAGCCATGGAGTTGGCGTTCGCGGGCGAAGGCCATTTCTATGGATGAGTATTCCTCCTTATAGACAAGCTTAATTGGTAAATGAGCACGAGTGAACTTAGCTCCTAGGCCTGCTTGGTGTTCCTGCAGACGGCGATCTAAGTCTGTTGTGCTACCAACGTAGTATTGGTGATTGGCGCATTGTAGGATATATGTGTAGGCGGTAATCATATGTATTGAGGTTAATGGCCCTTCGACAAGCTCAGGGACCGTGCAGGTGGCTGAGGATATCAAAGGGGGCTCTTTACGGTTCCTGAGCTTGTCGAAGGATTAACGGTCACTGAGCTTGTCGAAGTGCTCTACATATTTCACTTTCTTTACAAATCCCCCAATCATATTCCTGATGGTCAGCCAAACGGAGATGAAAGGATTCAGATCCTCCACAGTGTGAAACACCTCATATCTCCATTTCACCTTTTCAAACATGGGAAGCGGACTATAAAGACAATGCTTCACCCGATGCGATGCCAGGCACTCATCCAACAGATAGCAATCCGCCTTCTCGCTCACATCCATCCACAGCGCATAGTCATTATGCTTCTCGATGCTCCTCACGCGGAATCTTCCCAGCTTCTCGGCATCATACATCACGGTCAGGTAGCCCATCCAGCAACATTTGATCAAGTCCTGATGGTTAACCACTTTCAGACCTCCCATCATGTCGCCTCGGTCCTTAGAATTCTTATTGATGTACTTATATTTGGTGTATGTGAAAGCATATCCATTCTCCTCCATAAAAGCCACCTGCTTTTCCAGCTTTGTCGGCTCCCACAGATCCCCCACGTTCAGGAAGGCAATATACTTTCCCCTGGCATCCCTCAAGGCAGAGTTCATGGAGCTTGCCGAGCCTCTACTCTCAGCATTCTGGGATACTTTAATCCTATGATGATAGGTGCCGTCAGCCAGCTTCACTTTACCTTCTTCCATCAGATCCATCATCTGATTGATCGTATCATCCTTCGAGCAATCATCCATAAAGATGAGCTCCCAGTTCTGATATGTCTGCGCGATGACACTCCTGACGCTCTCTGCCACATAGCGACCCTTGTTATGCGACAGCATGATTACGCTTACCAAATCGTTGCTCATAGTATATTCGCTTTGATGGATTCAACGATATATTTCACATCCTCGTCGGTGACGCATGGCCCTGCAGGCAGACACATACCCACCTTGAATATCTCCTCCGATACCCCGTTGATATAAGCAGGGGCCTCTTTGTATACAGGCTGACAGTGCATCGGTTTCCATACCGGGCGAGCCTCGATGTTAGCTTTATCCAATGCCACGCGCATAGCCTCCACGTTGTCATTCGGCTGACAGTCAGTTACAGCCGATGATGCAGCATGAATGACGCCTGCAGCCCCTCCTACTGCGCCTGTCACGATTTCCTTATAGGCATTCTCCTGCCCTTTTACCTTTACCTCCGGATCGATGGTAATAGTACACAGCCAATAGTTACTGTCGTAACCACCAGAAGGTTGTTTGTGAACAGTTATTCCAGGGAATCCCTGGAATAACTGTTCATATAATTCCTGCACATGCTTATGATGCGCAATGTGATCATTCACCACCGTCATTTGACCACGCCCAATACCAGCACAGATGTTACTCATACGATAATTATAGCCAATCTTCTCATGCTGGTAGTAAGGGTAACTCTCACGATACTGCGTGGCATACATCATCACCTCTCGCCATGAATCTTTGTCTGGGGTAATCAATGCGCCACCTCCTGAGGTCGTAATCATCTTGTTGCCATTAAAGCTCAGTACGCCGTATTTTCCAAATGTACCCAGCACTTGGCCATTATAGCGACTGCCAAATCCTTCAGCAGCATCCTCTATCACCGGAATCTCGTAGCGATTGGCAATTTCCATAATACGGTCAATCTGGTATGGCATACCATAGAGCGCTACGGGAACAATAGCCTTTGGCTTCTTGCCCGTCTTGGCTATACGATCTTTGATAGCCTCCTCCAGCAGCTCCGGATCCATGTTCCAAGTCTCCTTTTCCGAGTCCACGAACACAGGCGTTGCTCCGAGATAAGTAACAGGGTGCGACGAAGCACAGAACGTAAAGCTCTGTACAATCACCTCATCGCCAGGCTTCACCCCACAGGCAATCAATGCCAAATGCACGGCAGCCGTTCCTGATGCCAAAGCCACCACCTCCTTACCTTCGCCAACAAATTGGCGAAGGTCCTCTTCGAACCCATTAACGTTGGGACCGAGCGGTACCACCCAGTTTGTATCGAATGCTTCTTTAATATACTTCTGTTCCAATCCAGCTTCGCTCATGTGAGCTAAGCACAAATAAATTCTATTAGCCATATATTTCTTTTTATATCATTTCATTGTTATACATCATTTTCTTCCCCAAGATGGTGCACAGTATCATCTGGAAATCCTTTGCGAAGCTGTAGTGATCCAGATAATAAAGGTTGATGCGCACTTTATCGGGATAGATCACGGTGTCGTTGTATTCCACGGCGATTTCCTGCATAGGGCGAGGATCGCCGGAGGCTTGTTTCTGGGCGACATAGTCGGAGATCATTTCGTCCTCGAGACGATATTTCAGTGTGGCGGGGCCGGTGATGCCGGGGCGGAGTTGTAGAACACGCCTGTCATCACCCTGAAGCTGGTCAGCATAGCCTGGTACATCAGGACGAGGGCCTACGAAACTCATGTTGCCGATGAGTACGTCCCAAAGTCCGGGGAGTTCGTCCAGCTTGTAGTGGCGCAGTGTGGCACCGAGAGGGGTAATGCGACTGTCTCCTGCCACGCTGACCGATGACCCATTATGTTTTACTGTCATTGTCCTGAACTTATGGCAGTCGAATAGCTTGCCATCGCGCCCTACTCTCTTCTGTACAAACAGCACTGGGCCGCCAGGCATCTTCACCTTGATGAGCACTGCAACAATGGCCAGTATTGGCCACAAAAACAGCAGACCTACAAATGCCCAAAACCTATCAAATATCCATTTTAATATCATAACAACTCTTCTTTCAGTTTAATCAGCCGCTCAATCTCCTTTTCTAATCCATCCTTAAAAATCGGAATCTCATCGGGATAGGCGTTCAAGAACTCTCGCTCCAGTGTGTCGAAGAACTGGCTAATAAGCCTGATCTTCTCTCTCGGATCGCTACGCTTCCTGAGCCCGATGCGGAGGGCAGCGTAAGCCTGATAAATGGTTAAAACTTGTCCGTTTTAGACTCTTTTCTGGCCAGTACGACCCAAATGCATACTCTCCATCTTGCGGATAGAAAGTCCCTTAACCTGCTCTGAGAGCAGGGCATTTACAAGGGGTGTCTTAATGAATTTCTTCATAAGTCTAAAACTTTTAAAACTTAAATTGTAAATAAATATTTAATTATTGCTAAGCAACGTTAATTTCGTGATTATTACGTAAACACGCTTTTTTCTCTTGTCTGTGCCGTTATTGCTAACTTTGCCCATGTGGATTTACCACACCGAGTATTAAATTGTTTAACTAAAAATATGATTGTATGATGGATGCCAAAAACCATCACATCAACCCGCAAGCGGCATCGCTTGTTTCTCAGGAAGTGCAGCGCGCTGCGCTGACCAAGGCCGACATCCAGGCGGCCAAGGAGGTGCAGCAGCGGGCACTCGAACTCGAACAGATGCTCAGCCGATTGGAGACCCATCGCATCACTCCCGATAAGGAGTTGCCGAAGATGGAGTTCCTCTTCCGACTGTTCCACAAACCTTGTTTCCCGCGAGGCGAGTTGGTCGCCCTCAGTGGAAAAGCCAAGAGCGGTAAGACGTTTGTCTCGTCCATCCTCATGGCCCTCAGCTACCGCAGTCAAGTGCTCTCCCTCGAGCGGATCGAGCCGAAACGGCTGCACGTCCTTTGGTATGACACCGAACAGAGCGAGGAATCGACGCAAGATATCCTGCGTAACCGTATCATCCCGATGACAGGTATCCCTGAGGATCAGTTTCCGATGGACATTTTCGACATTTTTAACGTCCGTGCCGAAGGCTACGACCAGCGTTTGCCCATGCTGGAGGCAGCTGTGCGCCATTATCATCCCGATCTCGTCATCCTGGATGGTATCCGAGACCTTGTGGCCGACATCAACGATGGTGTCGTAGCTCAGGAGTGTCTCGAGCGCCTGATGCGTCTGGCCTCAGACGAGCGCTGTTGTATTGTGTGTATCCTGCACCAGAACAAGTCGGTGGAGGATCGCAACCTGCGTGGTTGGATAGGTACCGAACTGAAGAACAAAGCCTTCGAGGTCTATGAGTGCTCGAAGTCGAGTGAGCGTATCTTTACGTGGGGCCAGACCGACACCCGTAAATACGATATTCTCGATACCCTGAAGTTTGCTGTCAATGATGACGGTATCCCCTATCTGTGCTCCGAGGAACAGCTTAAAGAGGCTATGTTCCAGGCTCAGAAGAAGGCTGCCGAAGATCGCCAGAGTGGCGGTAAAGCCCTGGCGCCGTTCAATCCCAAGTATGTGCTTGGCAAGGAAGGTCGTAAGACCATCTTCGATCTGCCATCGCTATTCAAAGCCATTATGGACGATGGCGTGGAGTATTACGAAGACAATTTGCGCTCAAAGGTCAGCCTGGAGTCGAACATCGTCACCGATCATATCCTCACCGAGCAGATTCAGCGTGCCCTCTCCGATGGCATCCTCCTCCAGTCCATCAGTCCCCTCAATGGCAAGAAGATCTATATGTTGCGCGCCGCGGTCGCTGAGCCTGTCGAAGTGCCGCAGCCGCAGCCCATCCAACAATCTATCAATTTCGATGCTAATGCTTAAAAATGCCTCGGTGAAGCCTGCTTCAACCTGCCCCACATACTACCTTCTCTCTCGTAGAGAGAAGTACGTATGGGGCTTGAAGCCTTCACCCCGGCAACGGTTGCTGAGCCTGCCGAAGCACTGTCATCTCGACCGAAGTGGAGAGATCTCTTAGCCTATGAAGTGGGAAGAAGTATTCTGCAATACCTTTAGCGCTATCAGCAAGCGCCTCGGCATCCCCGCGCCTTCAGAGCATAAGACCGACATGGTAAAAGACAGTCGTTCCGACGATAATGCCCTCTGTCACGAAATGCTCACCAATTTCGGCTTTACCGAGGAACAGATGCACCGCGCTGCAGAACGCTTCCACTTAGGTCGCTCCAAATCTGGCAAAACCATTTACTGGATGATAGACGATATCGGTCGCGCCCTTGATGGCCGCATCGGCAACTCCTGGGTCTCCACCCTCCTAAAGCTCCGCTACCCCGCCGCCGCTCCCCACCTAAAAGTGGAGCATTGTTTATTTGGCTTGCACCAAATCTCTGAATGCGGCAGCCTATCAAAAACTCAAGCCGACCCTATGATGGGTCGAGCCGACGCTCGAAGCAAGAGCAGAGATGAACTCGTTCAGTCTATGCCTTGCAAGGAGGAGGGAGACCGAAGGTCAACTTACCATAATGTAAGAGCGACAGGCGGAGCGGTTGCATCCTCCCCATATAGGGGGAGGCCTTGGAGGGGGTGGATGTCTCTTGGTTCGTTCTCTGTGCCAGAGAATGAACAGCCCAAACCCATTGGAATCGTTGAATCAGAGCGAAGTGCAGTACTTCTTTCTGAACTTTGCCCTGATTTACTCTGGCTCGCTTACAGCTACAGCTCGAATTTAACGATAGAAAAATTCGAGCCCCTACAAGGTCACAAAATCACGTTCTATCCCAGAACCGATCCCAATCAAGAATATTACCTCTCTTTCCTCGAATTGGCCGATCAAGTCAAGCGCGCTTTCAAAACCATCGACATTTCCGTCAGCCGCTTTCTCGAAGACAACGCCACGGATGCCCAGAAACAGCGCAACATCGACCTCTTAGAGTTTATGCTCGAAAAATAATATACTTATGCTTCGTAACTTATATACTTACAACCCAAAAGTCCTATACTTATGGCCGAAATCAAGCAATACAGAAAATCCGAATTAGCCCTTATGTACTTCCCAGAGTGCGAAACCAAGGAAGGTGCCCTCTCCAATCTCAAGTCCTGGATCAAAGGCAACAAAAAACTCACCTCCGAACTCAAAAAGTGTGGCATGCCCCCACGCAAGAAGTCCTTCACTCCCAAAGAGGTCGCCCTCATATTCAAGTATCTTGGCGATCCTTGAATGAAAAGCGGTTAGGACATTGTTTATTTCCCCCGCTTCGTCTGTTGGCTAAGACCTACAGCCTGAAAGAGGCTTCCCCCTGTTGCACAGACATCAGCCACATTCAGGCCTCCGTCCTTAGCCAACATCCTCGCTCCCCCACCCACCCTTATTTCTTAACCCGCCCCCCACCCCATTAGAGTGGTTGGGTCAGTGTTTAAATAAAAGATCGCAATTCTATTGCGTAGAAAATTATGGCGAACCCCGAAGGGGCAAAGGCTGGAGAACCATACCAAAACTCTGAGAATGAGGGTCTCACGAAATTCTCAGTTGAGCCTCCTGCCAACGATTGGCGGGAGGTCTGGAGGGTGGTTCGAAGCCTCTTCTTAAGGACAAGAAGAGGTTGGTGATGTTGGTGACCATGCAGGGGGATCCCTGCTTTATAGCCGTCCCTTATCAAGGGACTCAAAAGGTTCGTTTTCTCGGAGCGAGCGAGAAAATGAACAGAAACTGGGGTTTAAGGGGGTATCCCCCTAATTTATATATCGAATATTATCGAATAATATGCTGTAACGATGAATAATCGTAATAGGCATTTTCAAATGTAGTACCTTTGCATTGTACAAAGATCACCGCGGAATCTGAGTATTTAATTGAATGTTTAACTATAAATTCTTTTTTGTATGGTACGCTATGTTTTGAAACAAAACAAAAACGAAGACTCAAAAGTCTATGGCAAATGGTTTGCCTACCCCGTGATCGAGGAAACCCTGAATCTCGATGACCTCGCCGAACACATGTCTAACCACAACTCCCCTTACTCTAAGGGTGTGATCAAAGGCCTCCTGACCGACATGATCTCCTGTATCAAGGAGCTCCTCCTGGAGGGCAAGAACGTCAAGATCGACGACCTGGCCATTTTCTCTCTCGGTATTAAGAACAAGAAGGGCGGTGCCACCAGTGAGGACGAGTTCAACGTCTCAAAGAACATTGATGGCGTGAAGCTCCGTGCCCGTGCTACCGGCATCCTCGTTGCCAAGGCCCTGAACCTCGAGGCCACCCTGAAGAAGGCCACTGCCCTTACCGGCAAGCAGTCCACCGGCACTGGTGGTGAGTCAGGAGAGGAGGAAACTCCTACCCCATCTCCGACCCCCTCAACCGGCGGTGGCGGTGACAATCCCAGTGACGGTGATTGATCCGACTGATGTCTGATGTCAGAGGTATGATGTAAGATGTGACCGGGGCAAAGCTATGAGACCCCAGAGGAGCCTTGACTCTTAAACACCTTATCTCTCATGAAAGCAGCTTGCGCACTTACATCTGCCTCCCGTCAGATAAAAAACCATCGCGAACCCCGAAGGGGCAAAGGCTGGAGAGCGATACCAGAACTCTGACAAATCGTCGGTTTCCGCGATTTTCAGTTAAAGCCCCTTTGAAGGGGTTTGGGGGTAACAGTCTTCTTTGGTTCTTTTTCTTCTGCTGCCAGAAGAAATGAACGTTTAAGTTTAACTCTTTAAAATCAATTTCAAAGAAATGATTAAAGTAAATTGGACAACAATCGCCAAAGTCTTGAAATTCGTTGCAACCGTCATTACCAGCGTTCTGGGAACAATCGCAGTTCAGAGCTGTTCACCTAATTGGGGCATATTCTAATTGTCAATTATCAATTTTCAATTATCAATTTGCGAAATGTACAAGAATCCAAATTTGAAGCCCCTGGCTCACGATGCAGTGAAACTGCTAATCGTCCATACGGTCGCCAACAAATGCAACCGCCCTTTTGAGCCCGAAACCCTCATCAATTGCGGTATCGCAAAGTGGGGCCAGCCATCCTACCACTATTATGTGCGCCGCAATGGAGATGTCATCCCGATTCTCCCTGAGAATGTCCGTGGTGTCCATGCCAAGCACTACAACCACTGCTCACTGGGAATAGTCTATGAAGGCGGCCTAAACGAGAAGGGCAAAGCTGAAGATACTCGCACTGAGGCTCAGAAGCATGCTATGTTCGAACTGCTGAAGGATCTCACTGAAGAGTATCCCGATGCCCACATCCTCGGCCACTGCGAACTCCCTCGCGTAGCCAAGACTTGTCCTAATTTTATAGCAAGCAAGGAGTACGCCTCTCTACAACCGGAGAATCGTAATAATAGTCTCGTAAATTAAAGCCTATGTTTAACAAGAATCCCCTTTTCAGAAGACCTCGTTCCGACAGGTTAGCAATTCAAGCTTGCTGCTAAATGAATTTGCTATTGAAATCATATCTTACACCTCAGTTCGTTGAGAAGCGCGCTGAGGTTTTTCTTCGTATTTCATGCATCCTGGAGATCTTCAGATGAATAATCATATTGTGTATTAATCATTGGCATCCTCTTTGGATTCACCATTTTTCACAAATCTCACCAAACTTAAATCCTTGGGGCTAGGATGATTATCACCTTTTTCCAACTTCCATACGGCTTTCTTTATTAGAAGTTTTAAAGAGGCTTCATCAGAAGCATCTATCTCATAATTATTATAGATAAACAACATCAGATCCTTTAAATTTCCAAGATAGAATGAAGTCTGACCAACCTGAGCCATATATCGAGAAATATATTGATCCCAACCCATAGGACGCTCCATAATTATCACACATGCTAAGAGATATTTTCGAATCTTATCTGACTCCCTCTCAAATGTCTGCAAAATGGTTTTGCCATTTTTATCCGAGTACATATCATTCTTATAATACGCCATGATATTCATCGGCACTGAAACAATAACTCTCAGCAATTGATCATCAAGACTATCACCTTCTTTTAAGGTCTCATCAACTAGCTCGAAATGAGTATCATCGTATCCGATGTTCCGATGTACGACAAGAGGTTTTGCTATAGTCCATATAATCTGGACCATCATTTTCCATCCTTCTAAGATAGAATCAAGAAGAGCATCCTTTGAATTCCTATCAACATAATCACTGTTCCTAAAAGTTTTCGATGCGATGTGAATAGACTGAATAAGATAATTGACAGAATAGTCTTCCAAGAATTTTCTTACAGACTGATCAAATGCCCTTGCAGGACTATAGGCAACATCTTCGAATGTATCCTTCAATTCAGACGGGACATTTGAGCGCTTCACTCCTGTCTCCAAATAATCAATCACCTTTTGGGTTTGACCTTCAGACTGCTGGCATTTCAAAAAGTTAAACAGATTCAGGTCCCCTGGCCATCCAACCTATTGGCGAACGCTTGTTGTAGCCTTGCTCAAGTCTTCTGACATGAATCTTACAGCATCTTCTCTTCGTCTGTCTTTGCCTGTATAAAATTCCAATATCTCTGGATAATGAATATAATTTTTCTTTGTAATAATAAAATCTATGAGATCATTATCCCCATTATGCATTTGCATGGCCGCGAAATAGTAAACCCAATATGTAAATCTGAAACAATAGTATTCAAAATAGCGAGTAATTATCTGATTTGCAACCAATATCTCAAAGAGATATGAAATGTCAAGGGTTATTCCATTATCGTCACAATATTTATTTAGAATAGATTTAAATTTTTCTTCTGTAAAAACATCTGCATCATTCAAAATCATCTGCTTGCAAAAATAACCTAACACGAATTGACAATCTTTCATATCAGGTACAGAAGACCTATATGTAGGTACTTTATGATTGTCGAAAATTATACGAAGAACCCTCTCTAACACCTCGGTTCTATTTACGGGATTGTCCTGAAAAGCAGAATTATTAAAGACTTCAAGCAGCGTAATACAATTCAAAGGTGTACGATGCATATTAAAATCTCTTATATCGTCATTTACACGCTTTAACACCTTTTCTTCCTCTTCGATATAGCGTTTATTGTTGAATGCCTTGACAATACTTCTTACGCCATCTCTCTGAATTGGAGTCATATATAATGACTCAAATCCTTCCTCTCTTACTGAAATATCTGGATTGTCTTTAAAATAGCGCTCTATACGTGGTGACATCAAGAGAATTGAGGCTTGTTTAAATTTGTCCTTTACAATTGACAAGAATATTTTCGAATCTTTCTTTGAAACGATCCAGTCATCAATTACAACCCACTTTACATCATCAACGTCCTTATCAAACTCCTGCAGTCTGTTATTAATATAACCTTCAAACTTACTCTTCTTTAATACATCACCAGGTACGAACAAACCGAATTGTTTGTATGATTGCCAAGCTGTTATAAGGAAATGAATGCCATAACAAGTCAAACCATACTGAGAAGGAGACAGAACTATGACATCTCGAGGATTAGATATAATATCCTCCTCTTTTAGCATATCCTTCTCTTTTATCTTCGACATCTTATCTACTCTATTCTTACTTAAAAACCGAGACACCCATACAACTGGTTGATCATTATATACCACCATCTTGCTATTAAGCTCAGACTGTAGTATAATCATAACTTTATCTTCAATCAGCATCTCTTGCACTTTTGCCGACTGATCCGACTGTTTTTCCTCAACAAAAGTAACAATACCATCTTCAGATTCTGTAAAATCAGCACCAGGATTAAAACGATATCGTTTATTTGACCATTGGCGATAAATAATATTTGTTACTTCATCATCTACAATATGAATAATACAATATCCAAGAGTCATGTCTTCCTTAGAAGTGAACAACTGAGGCGCCTGACAATGAATATATGAGTCACCACCATTCTTATTACAAAGAAGATCCTGGTCGTGAGTATGACCAGTCAGGACAAGAGAGAATTCCTTTTTTATGATAGTGTTCAATGCTGTTGCCGCCCAATCCATTAACCAACTTTGAGGATGGTGTAACATCATTATCTTCTTTTTACCATGGTTATTAAGCAACCATTTTTGTAAGTTTCTGGTATCAATTCCTAAATATCCTAAATCTTTCTTTTCTTTATATGCAGAAAACGAAGATAGCGAAGAATTTAAGCAACACAAATTCCAACCATTACTAAGTTTAACAACATAAAAACGATTATTATATTCTGGAATCGAAAGCGATGACTTTACATAATCATCAAAATTCTTGAACTTATCAACAGTTGTCGAATCTTGATCTAATAATGAGTTATAATCTGCTTCCTGATATTTTCTTTCAACTGCAGGGACATAACTCAAAGATTTATCGGCCACAACAGATTTCTGTCCATCATGGTTTCCTTGAACGCAGATAATATGACTATGGTCGAAACCAATATTTACCAATTCCTTTATGACCTTATCATGAAATTCTGTATATTGTTCGGCTTTATCTGCTTCATAGACCAAATCACCACCAATCAATGCATAAAGATCACCATTATCACCTTTCAGCTGCTTTTCACAGTCTTTTACGAATTCATCCAATACTAGGTCCTGATTCTCTGGTGTACCATCACCAACATGTATATCAGAGAAAAATAATATTGTCAACCGATTTTTCATATACATTATTTCTTCTAATACAAAAACAAAGCATAAAATCAATTCCTCAACAACTGGTGATTCTCCATAAGCTCAAGTACAAGCATTTCAAGGAGAGTATTTAATCTGGCCATCTCAATATCAAGATTATTGGGAAGTACCTTAAATGTTCCATCTGTTGTTTCTCCGTGGAATAGTTTATTCCTCACAAAATACGCATACTTAATTGTAATAAGCGTCACCAATTCTGCATCTGTCTTCGTATGAAGATTGGAATTAATATGACTATCCACTGCTACCCTCAATTCTGGTCGGTTCACATCATCTATATAGTTATTCCTACATGCCAGCTTCTCGCGAAGTAATTCCATAATCCTACCATCATGATAACGCTTTACAAAATCAACAAGTGCATCAGTCTTCTGCTTGGTATTATAATCATTCAGTATCATTCTCACCCACCTATAACTATGTAGTTCGTCTTTCGAATATGCATTAGTAATGGCTATGCTACGAGAAAAATGTGGAGCATTTTTGAGTATCAAGTCTCTCATTGCGACCATGCAGTTAAACTCCTTAGGGTGATTCCCCTGATACATAAATAGCCTATTAAACGCTCTCCATAAATGGTCAAACCTGTAATACACATCATTAGAAGATATACCCTTTAGCCAGTAAGACATGGCGATTCTTATAGCTTGGCCTTTAGGAGACTCATCCAACAGTGCATCTAAGACATTTAGCGAACATGTAAGCCCCCTACTTGCGGCATTCCCAATTGGTTGCACGATGTTATCACACTCAGTATAGACAAGGTCAGGTTGTCCAGTTCTTTTCCTCACAATTGAAATCTTGTCCACTACGGGAAAATCGCTTGATAATGCATAGTAGCACAGCAACGCCTTTATTATCTGTGTGTTGATACTATTATTCGCATGCGACAGGATTTCTCCATCATTAAAGGCTTTGGTTCTAGACAATACCATACTACAACGTCTTGCAAAGAACACAAAAGTATCCTTGTAGCTATGCTTACCTGTATAGCCAGAATATTTCCTGCCAATACGATTAATTGGACCAACGCCCTTGAAATCGATAGTAACATGATAATGATAAATTCTACTCGTTTTGTCCATTTCTATAAGGTATTTATTTATCAAATCTGGCAGACATGCTCTATTATATCAATCCATACCTCTCACGCCTATTTTGCCAAAATCAATCGCTCTATAAACGCAAAAAACGATGCTCCGAGAAAAGGATAAAGCCATATATATTGCTATTGCAATAACAATCATCTATAACCTTCAAACCAAATTCTTCTGTCAGTCTCATTTCCTTGCAAACGTCCGAAAAACCCATCCCCTAACTTTATTAGGCAGCATCAGCTGAATAACAAATCGCTCAACGTAGTTTATAACAAACTCTGTCCGCGAAATAATTCCATTATTCAGCATTAATTTCTTAATACCTATTTCGCTATCAAAATACTTCTTTCCGCCACGACGAGCATACTGATCTTCGCCACTTCGGACATTAACTAAAACATCTGGGATATTAGCGAAGACACATTTATTCATCATCATACGAACCCAAAGATAATAATCCTCATTCCAGAACCAATCCTGGTAATTCCCAGCCTTTAATACAGCTTCTTTTCGGAACATGACCGTCACATGATTAAAACCACAACGGCTCTTCATATAACGATAAATACCATCATTATCTAAAGGAACCTCCCTCCTTCCTACAATATTATCAGGCTCACCGATAAACTCCGTCATCTGCCCTCCAACGATATCACAATCGGGATGCGTCTCTAAATAAGCAAGTTGCTTTTCAAATCTATTAGGCATGCAGATGTCATCACTATCCATTCTGGCAATAATAGAGTATTTTGCATTCTCAACCCCAAGTCGAAGCGCATTACCTAAACCGCCATTCTTCTCAAGCCTTATGATATGGATTATCTCTTGAAATTTGTTTTCATATTCATTAAGCAGTATACATAATTCAGAAGGAACTGGGCCATCTTGAACTAAGACTATTTCAGAAGGCTTGACACTCTGATGAATTAACATACTATCAAGAGCTGTTCTGACAAACTCCGGTTTGTCATTCTTATATACTGACGTTATTATTGAAAAATCTTTTAAAGCCATTTTCGAGCCAGATTTTTAACTGTTTCATATTTATTCCCTAATAGTTTCTTAGGAATTAATAAAAGATACCACTTTACTAAAAGAGTCCTTCTATAACCTGCACTTGTGCAGATTTTTTTTATTCCTTCAATACCGGTTGAACTCAGAACAACGAATCTACCATGGATAGTAACGCCAAGAAACTTTCTGTAATTGACAGATGGCAATGATGTGTATAAATCAGAAACTCCAGCTAAATTTGCAGCTTTAATGATTACATCTGATTCATAACCATTCGGAATAGAGCCGACGCTTACCTGTTGCCCCAGAATACGAGACAATATTCTAACAGATTCGCTCCATTCTTCATTAATCTCATCATTGGATAGTAAAGTCATATTATCTGGATGAGTGTGCGAATGCGTTCCTATCGCATGTCCCCTCCTATCTAATTCAAACAAATCTCGCTCAGACAAGAATCCTGGTTTGCCAATATAGGCTGTGGCAACGAAAAAAAGGCCCTTAAAATGATACTTCTCTAAAAGATCTGCAATTATTGTATAAAATGAAGAGCCACCATCATCAAATGTCAGAGACAGGCTAATACCCTCTGCTGCCAATTTTGACAATTCTATCAATTGCTGCTCAAAACTTGCAACGTCTATTTTATATAAACTTGACGCGAGCCCCGACTCTGATGGATCTAATGAAAAAACATCATGATACATTAAGTTGATATGCGACATCTTAATCTAAATCTAAAAAGGACAAACACCACTCTTTTTGTGCATAGTCATCATTCTTAAGTTTTACAATAAATGGGTTGGGATGAGATGATCGGAGATAGCCAAGGCTTTTAAAAGTCACCTCTAGCTTATCGCCATCCCTAATCCAAGTCCTGATAAAGGCAACCTCTTTATACCTGCCCAACAAATAGCTTGATATCTTTTGTATGATGCTTCTCGTTATTCCTTGAGCTTCAGGGATTATAGTAACATTATCGAGGATTAATATTTTTACACCAGAATAATCAGAAATATGGTATACACATGAGGCTATCTTTTCGGAGTTTTTAATAACAGACAGAGCCATTAGATCTTTGTATCCAAATTTCCAGGTAATCCAGTTCGTGTCAGGGTATAAGCTAATCGTATTTTTTGTAGAAGTCCAGCACAAATCTAGTTCTTTACAATCTGCGACACTTAAATCTTTTCTAAATTGTTTTCCTATGGCAATCAATAGTTTCTGCATTTTTAGCGGATATGCTATTATTCCCAATAGTTTATTATCACCTACTACTGATTGGGCAAAAGCCTTGGGATTATTAACCATGATATAGTTACTCATATTGTGCAGAGTTACCCAGCCCATTTTTTGAAATCCTGGATATGAATTCTTATAATTGGGAAAGCCCAAAATTAACTCGTAGGGGGATTCTGCAAAAATATACTCAACCGCATGTTTAACTATTGCGCCCCAAATACCTTTGCCTTGATAATTTGGATGGACACAACTTTCGCAAGACTGTAGTGTTTTTATCTGTTTCCCATTTAACTCATAAGTGGCTGGCAAATATGCATTCATGCCAACTAATAGACCATCTAGAAACAGTCCAAATATCAAGGAACCATTACTTGGATTATCATAGTGCTTTCTCCTCCAAAACGATGCGCAATCTTCTTGCGACTTGTTTATTTCAAATACCAATTTGTATAATGATACTTGCTCTTCTAGTGAATCATAGCCTAGCTTGACAACTTGATATTCTCTTCTTAGCATAATGAATACTAACTTTCTTTTCCAACTATAAACACATAATTTGTCGTGGCACTACCACCGATATTCAGCATCATGCCATTCTTTGCGCCTTTTACCTGGTATTTTCCTGCTTTGCCTGTAACCTGTTTATACAGATCAACAAACATACGTGCACCAGAACCACCAACTGGATGGCCACAACCAATCAGACCGCCAGAAGGATTGATGGGCTTCGCACCATCAAAAGCAATCACGCCATTCTCAATAGTCTCACACTCTTTACCTGGCTCACAGATACCAAAAGCAGAAATAGCAGCAAACTCGGAACTACTAAAGCAATCATGCGTCTCAAAGACATCGATATCATCAACTGTCAGGTTTGCTCTTCTATATGCATCTAAGCAGGCTTGACGAGTCCAAGGCAATACATACTCAGAATTTGCATTATCAGCAATCTTCTTATCAAAGAGTAAGGGTGCTGTACGATGGCCATAGCCTTTTACGACAGTCTTATCTTTCAATCCTTTTTCCTGAATATAATTCTCAGAGCAAAGAATAACAACAGCAGCACCATCAGTCACCTGTGAACAATCTGATACGCCAAGTAATCCACCAACATTAGGATTACTCTCGGTTCCGCGATGCGATGCCTCCTCATAACTCATAAACCACTTACGAGTCTGTGCTAATGGGTTACGCTTGGCATTAGCATAGTTAATGCAAGAAATCTTTGCCAATGCATTCAGGTAGCGCTCCTGATCCAATCCATATTTTTCAATAGTGGCATCTGCCAATCGTCCGAATAGTTTAGGGAAAGGAAGATCTACGCCTTTACCTTCTTTCTCATAATAAGAAGCCCGACCAAGGATATCTCCACCTTTCTTCGAGTCAACAGACTTCATTATCTCCCACCCTACCACAATGCAAACATCATATTCACCAGCCATGATTTTAGTTATAGCAGCATCCAATGCCACAGAACTGGAAGCACATGCTGCCTCATATCTTGCTGAGGGTACACCATAGAATGCAGGATTAACTTCAGTCAGGAACGCACCTAAGTGGCCTTGACTGATATATTGCTCTGCAATGAAATTACCAACAAATGCCGCCACTCGGTTATCTTTATTCAAGGCTATCATTTCTTCATATGTGAAATCTGCCTCTTTAAAGCCATCCTCAATAGCTTCCTTCAACAGGGCAATCATATTCTTACCCTCCTTCGTCCAGTTGCGCTCAAAATCAGTCTGAGCACCTCCTAATATATATACTTTACTGTTCATATTGCTCATCTGATTTTATTTTGCCTTAAAGAATATACGATAATCATACTTCGACTTAATCTCCTCAGAGATAATATGATCGATATCCACATTATCAAGCACTTCTTGTTTTAAACGCTCTTTCATCAATGCACCCAAATCACAAACATTACTAAACGCTTCCATCATCGCAAAAGGTGGACACCAAGTAAAGCCGGTAGCCATCACGTCGTCAGCCACACGCAGATCATAACCGACATGCTCTGCCGTATATAGCGCATATACAATATAACGAAGCAGGAATCGCAAGCAGATATCAGCCTCCTGAGATCGATTGGTTATCAATTCTTTAATGGCTGAATCATAATCACCCACCTTCAGAAACTCCTTCATGCGCAAAGCAAATGGGAAGGAATACTTAATCTCATCGCGATAAACTCCAAGTTTGATGTCATACACCATCATACGCTTATCGCCACTGTCATTCTTAATCAGTTTGTAGAATCCTTGACCCGCTTTACGACCTAATTTCTTCTCATCAATCAGTTTTTGCACAAAACCAGGCAACACAAAGCGATGATGTACATAGTCGTTAGTATTCTCATAGATATTATCCACAATAGCTTTATGAACATCCAAGCCTACAAAGTCTGCAGTAGTAATTGGAGGCATAGTTCTGCCCGTGAAAGGACCAAGCAAAGAATCAATATAATCGATACCACCATTATCCTGATACTTCTCAGCATATTGCAAAGCCTCGTTCATGAAATAGAAACCTATACGATTTCCTAAGAATGCAGGCAGGTCTTTACTTTCAGCTACTGTTCGATAGAGTTGATTCGTGAGATATGACTTCAAATCCTGATATACCCTCATGTCGCTATATGGGGATGCTGTCAATTCACAAAGCGTCAACTGATATGGCGGGTTAAACATGTGGACACCATAAAACTGACTTCGCACACCCTCAGGATAGCACTCAGCCAATCTGGTAATAGAAAGACCAGATGAGCCTGTGCAGGCAATGGCACCTTTCTTTAATGACTGGCCAATCTTGGTGTGAAGATCTATCTTCAAATCCAAGTTCTCTGCAGCGCTCTCAAAAACAAGGTCTGATGCAGAAACACATTCTGCCAGCATCGAATAATCAGTTGGAACCAGTTTCTTAATAATGGCATCTGCTTTTACAGATTTACCCGCCCTAATGGCAGCTTTCTTAGATTTCTCTTTATCTCGGCTAACCATGTACACCTTAGCATTTCCAAAAGATGCGAATATAGCCGAAATATTTGCACCCATAGTTCCGTTGGCTCCCACCACAGTTACTGTATTAATAATCATTTATTTGGGGGTTTTATGTGATAATTCTAATTTCTATGGAAGATTCCATCCCATATACCTTTATTAATATTCCTAAAATAGTCCCACCTTGGCTTACAGAAAAGAGGAAAATAAAAATACTTTACCAAATATTTTATAAAATTAATAATCTTATACCGCAATGGAACATATATCCTAGGCAGGAATAACAAGTAATTCCTAAACTGATAATAAGTTCGAAAAGGAGTGGAAATCTTTACGGTTCTACCTAGAAAAGATCGATCACCCTCTCCTAACATATGACTAATCATCAATGAATCATCCATAAAAAACCTGTATTGCGAATTATATGTTGCCCTCCAGCATATCTCCAAATCAACTCCATCAATAAATAGTTTTTCTTCCATCAAGCCAACTGCTTGGAACATTTCTGTGCTCATTAATGAACCAGAACTCATAAGATATGGAACCTCTCTTGTATCCTCAAAGAGTACAGATACTCCATAATCTCTTGTTCGCTCCTTGTAAATTTGACCAGTGTTCCGATTATATGGCACAGGGGCAACACCTCCAACCTTAATACCACAGCTTATAATCATTAGCATCTTTTCTTCTAATTTTTTTATAACGCCAAAAGGCGTTACACTGTCTTGATCGAGAAAATATATATAGTCATACTTATTTTCTATCGCATACTTAATACCATAATTCTGAGCCTTTGCTATTCCAACATTCCCTTCCATAGACTGATAAAACACATTATCATAACCCTTAATTATTTCATCTAAGCCTACTGTTCCCCCAGGGGTATTATCCGAAATATACAAATAATCAACCTGTTTTAAGACAGAGTGTATATTTTCCTTTAATAGAACCTTGCTCGGTTTATATAAAACCAAAACACTTATTATTTTCATGCTATACTATTTTCTTAAGACATAAATAATACCGTCATAAACACCTTTATTGATACTTTTTAAATATCCTTTTCTAGGCCGGCACATTAGTGGATAATAAAAATATTTACATATAAATTTTACGCCATTAGAAACCTTCCAATAGATGGGAACATATTTCCTAAACAGCAAAACAATATAGTTTCGATACAAAAAATATGATCTGAAAGGTGTAGGCACTTTAACTGTAATTCCAAGGAAATGCCTGTCCCCTTCACCAAGTTTATGGCTTAAAGCAACATTTTCATCCACGAAGAATCGATAGCCTGCAAGATAATTTGCTCTCCAACACAACTCATGATCTACAGCATCTATAAACAAATACTCATCCATCAGACCAATATCCTTGAATAATCTTGTTGATACCAATGAAGCAGAACTTATAATCTCTTGTCGCTCTTTAATGCCCTCTATGACACGTTTACCCTTCTTGACATTAGCTTCATACGCCTTCCCTGTGTCCCTATCAAAAGCAGCAGGACCAACACCGCCTACCTTTAAGCCTTTTTTTTCGAGTGCACTAAATCTTGATATCAATTTGCCGACAATCCCATCGGGGCAGATACTATCCTGATCTAGAAAAAAAACATAGTCATAACCATAATCTATAGCATATTGAATGCCAATATTCTGAGCCTTTGCTATGCCCACATTCTCACCTATAGGATGATATACTATTTTATCCATACATAATGGAAAGAAATAGTCAGCATTCCCCTCGCTGCCAGGTGTATTGTCACATATTATCGTTTGATCCACCTGACCACAGACTGCGCCCACAACTTCGCGTAACAAGTCTTTATCTGGACGGTATAGCACGAGGACACAGACTACCCTTTTTACTAAATTTTCCATTTGCATTTATATATGATTTACAACATATCAGGGAGACTATCACTACAATATGGGTAGTGTCCCACATATATGGATTGGTTGATGCATAAATAACATATACAAAGTATATGATTAAAAGTTTTTTTAATTTAATGTACCGAAAGGCTAGAAAAATATTCATCACTATCAGTATGGTAAAATTGACAAGGCCCAACTGGTTAAGCACATATGCAGACTGTATCTCATAATATGTATTCCCGCGGTAGTCACGTTGCTTTGACTTGACTTCTATTGTATGCCCCAACCCTGTTCCCGTAAGCATTGATATTCCTGATTGTGACATGTCATCCATTAGCACCTCCAACTGGTCCGTTCTCGTAGAATTACCATCTTCTTTCTCTTCCATAGTTGAAAAGAAAAGAGGTGCAATGAAAAAACTTATCAATACGATAATAATAAGGGAACCAAAAAGAAATTTGGGGAATTCGCTTTTCTTTCTTATATCAACAGTTGCGAGATAGAATAATACATGGAATATCACAATGGCCATCAAATAAGCGAAATTACCAGCAAGAATAGAACCTATCAGAAATAAAAATCTCACATGCCATTTGTATTTACCAGATACTATGTCAATGACATAAGTTAACATATATACAAATACAATCAACGGGGTTCCTCTTAACTCCAATTTATAGTATAAATCATTATACAAAAAAACATCACCTACTCCGTTGGCCTGAACGATCTCATTTCTTATAAAAGCATATTCTGCCTCAGAGCTTCCTAACAAATAGAGTTCAAGAGCAATCAAACCCACCACTAATACTCCATTGAGTATCATAAAGTATTTCAGAAAAAAAGTGGAGTCTGCTCTCCATGAATAGGAAGATAGAACAAAAAGTAATATCAAACCGAATCTAATTGCCAAAGGCAATGAATTTCCCCACACCAATGAGTATGCTATAAGGAATAATATGCAGCAAAGATATAGCGAATACGTCTTTTTTATCTTTTTGCTCCCCTTTAAGTATTGCCTAATCCAAATATAAACCACAGCCAGATTAGACAGGACGCTGAAATCTCCCAACAACGCCTGCCCCATCAAAATCAATAGAACGACCAGCCAAGCAGCATTTTCAAAATATCTTTTTTTTATAAGAAAAGCCATACCAAAACCAAAGACATCATCACATTTAGGACACAACCAGCTTAACTAACTTCTGAAGAGAATTATTTTGCAAACTGCTTATATATTTGTATCTATCCTTAAAAAGCCGTCTATTAACAGCACCATTTTTGTAATCATCCATAAAGGAGACAAGGGTACTATATAAATCAGACCTTAAAACAGGACTAAAATAATATCCGACCTCCCCTACTATTTCAGGAATAGAGGATGTATTTGAGCAAATAACAGGTGTTCCATATTTCATCGCCTCAACTGGAGGATATCCAAAGCCTTCTACGATGGAAGGATACAACAAAGCACAGGCATTCATATAGGTGTATTCAAGCTCGGCAGAGTCGATAAATGGCAATGGAACATGATTTTTAAATTTCTTCTTATTAACTCCTGTCGTTACAATGTAACAATCCTCACATTTTTTAGCAAATTGCTCGAATGCATCCATTGCCATAGCAGCATTCTTCGAATATCTGTCAGCGCATAATAAAAGAAAATATTTCTTCTTATCTAACAATAGAGATTCTATTACATCATTTTTTTGGGGAGCTAGAGTAATTTTCTGAGGAGCATAATAGACATCAACACGCTTATTCTTAATATAAGGAAGATTATATAGAATAGATTTTTTTGAGAATTGAGATACGGTTATAATCTGAACATTTTCCAAGGTTAAAAATGCTTTCTGTTTATCAAAAACACTAATCGGGCTGAAATTGTCATTCAATTTACCTGTTGCAACATATTTCAGAAGATCCAACACTCCACAAATGAACTTAACAATTGTTCGCCTAATTGGAATGTATATATTGTGGAGGTTGTTTCTTTCAAACTCAACGTCAATTACATCATGGATTACCACGATACATTTGCATTTAATATTCTCCAACATATACTTAGAATATCTTTGAAATATTCCAATATAGAAAACATCTATCCCATTATCATTTATGAATAATCCGAGATCTTTGTGTGAATTAACATCAACCCATTTATCAATTCTATCCTTAAAAACAGTTTGAGTATCATCAACAAATTTCATTTTGGAATCAAATAAAGCCCAAATTTCAACATTAGCGTTTGAATTAATAATACTTTCAAATACTTTTTTTGTATGCTCAGCTCCACCATTAATGTAACCTTGCACAGAAATAAAATCAAATAGAATTTTCATTCACAATAGACTTTATAAAGTTTTCACCACAACAGCAGGATTACCGGCTACCACTGTAAAAGGGGGTACATTCTTTGTTACAACAGCACCTGCTGCAACCACAGCACCCTCACCGATTTCAACGCCTTTTAATATAATGGCATTCATTCCTATCCAAGCATGTTTTCGAATCACAATTGGTTTTGTTTTTACCACATCCCAATTTTTGGACGAAATAAACAATCGTCCTTCAAGCGCATCCTCCATTTGTCTCTCATTATCCAACACCCGTTCTTTGTAATCCAAGGAGTGGGAGTCATGGTCATATATCGTACAACCCCATGCGATTGTAACATAATCCTCTATTAGTATTGAAGAGCGGCTAATCAATTTAGAAGGTCCTATATATACATACCTGCCGATATTTACGAAACCAGAATTAGATTCAAATATAATTTGGCAAGACAAATATGATTTGTCTCCTACCTTAAGATATTTCCTATCAATAGGTAGATAGTTATACATCTCAAAGTCTCGTGTTAATATTACATCTTTTCCTATTGTAGCATATTTTTTTATGTGTTTGTTTAACACATATGATTTATAAGCATATTTGAGATTAAGCATCCAGTATGCTTTGCGAATGATTCCTAATATATTCATTGTCTATATCTAATTAAACGTTCACATTTACATTTAATCAAAAAATCTTAAGTTCTCGTAAGTTTTTGGAAATATATGAATAAGTCAATTCCAAAGATGCATTTACCTTATACTTTTCATCTACAAAATTGCTTATATTTACAAAAGAGACATCAATATCATTTCTTAAATGCTTAACATTCAACAATGCGCTTGAATAAAACCCTATGACCTTAGACGATGAAGGTATACTCATCGCTACTATTTCAAATGTCTCCATGCTATTCAATATATGAAATCCCAATTGTGAAATGCTCTCTACATTTTTTTCTTCTGGATGTGGACAATAATAATTATTATTTGTATTAGATATAGCCAATATCTTTTGTAATATGTCTAAATAATCTTCCTTGGTTATAACATTAGACTCAATTAAAGGCTGACCAATAGTAAAAAAAGAGCCTTCGTCAAAACCACTTCCATTCCTGAATTTCTTAATAACCTGATAGTTATTTCTTTCAATTTTGTCGCAATCCAAAATATTATCTAACTTATATGCTGTAAAAAAAATAAGAGAAGATGGAATCTGAGCTTTTCGCTTACATAACGGAATAAACCTTGCAAAAAAGCTCACAGATCTATCAAAATACCCAAATCCTGTAAGAAACTCTTTTCTTCTGAGAGTTACAAATCTTAAAGTAGCCGTTCCATCATCAACAAGTACAACCTTACGCTTATCATTTTGATAGCCCAAATATAGGAGATATCTCTGAATATACTCCATATAGTTACCTATAAAAAAGAAATCATATCTCGAAAATAGAGTCAGAGTCCATGTTACAAATATTGCATATAAAAAATTTAAATGATATCCGATTCTATTTTGCTTCCTTACAATTTGCAAATTTACAACTCTGTCGAAAATCCCATTCGAATATTTATCAAGCAGATATTTCATTTTATCATTCCGTTTGGTCAAACTAGCAAGAAGTATTATATTTTTATCCGCTTTATAATGACTGACAGCCTCTATACAATTCATTAATTGCAAATCTGAATGCACAATAGAAATAGTTTTCATAAATCTAATGAAACTTCTGTTCTTCTTTTAATTGGTAATAATGATCTTTATTCCTATATTTTATTACTCTAGCAGGATTCCCGCCGACAATAGCTAAAGCCGGTACATCTTTTGTGACGACAGCGCCAGCTGCGACAATAGCACCTTCACCGATTTCCACTGGACCAACAATTAACACTCTATTCCCTAACCAAACATAGTCATGAATAACGATATTTTTAAGAACAACTGTACTATCATAAGGAATTGCCCCCCCCATATCATAGTTGTGATTATCCGTTATCATCATACATTCTATTCCAGAATGGAAATAATCACCAATCGTTACATATCCTTGACCTTGGATATACATACCATTAAAATTACAATGACTTCCAACCTTAACAGATCTGGTAAAATGAGACAAACCATTTACTGCTAAACATTCCCCATAGTCAGACATCTGTCTCTTTGACATAAATGTATAATAACATCTTTGCATCATACCCCAAATGCCAATAAGTTTTAGAATTATTTTTTTTATCCAAATCGCCATAGCAAAATATCAAGTAATTAAGTAATCGTTTTATTAACGTCCTCCTGAAAATAAAAAAGTTGCTAGTTTATTTTTATGAATTAAAATGCTAATTGCAATACTGAAAAGAAAAGCGAATATAACATTTGCAAAATATATTAATAGAGCAAACCATGACGATATTTCCATAGGAAGCAGTTTGTCATGGAACTTAGCCAAAATCATCAATATCATCATATGGGCAGAAAAAATAATAAAACTGTGATCACTCTTATTGTTTTTCGTTATATAACCTTTAATAAAAAGTATCGTTATAAATAGAAATGAAATGCATCCCAAGAAATTGTTAAACTTACAAATCATTCGAAAAAATTGATCGTTTCGCAATAAAATTGGATCAGTACTAAAAACAGGATATTCTTTGAAGATGATAATTAACATCGAAATAGTTATCCATACAAATAAAATGCCCCCCCCAATTCGTTTAATATATGTTGTAACATTTACATTCATTTTCCCCAAAAACCCTCCAATAGTAAAGAAAAGGATGCTATTAACAGAAAACCCAGGATGAATCAAATCCGAGGATGTACTTACCATCCATATTGAAAAGGATGTTAGAATAAAAGGAATAAATAAGTATCGTTTTGAGATTACAATATCAACAACAGGAGAAAAAAACATTATAATTATCAAATCCCTAACAAACCATAATGCAGGGTCGGCAGGAAAATTACTACCTGCCATTGACCACACTCCTGATAACAATTGTAATATATCAAGCTCTTGTCCTTTTGAAATTATACCCAGCATAGTATATATTACATACAAGATATTCCATAGCAAATAAGGGACTAATAACGTCTTCATTCTTTTTTTTAGTTTTGAAGCCCATATTCTCTTATCCAAACAATTGCAGTTGAAGAAAAAGAGGTAACCACTAATCATAAAAAAAAGAGGAACAGCAGGACCAAATAATATCTGAGAGAATAATATTATAGGATAACGAATTATAGACTGGTTGTAATTTACCAATTCTCCATTCGAAATAAGGGGAAAAGAGAGAATATCAGAATGTCCAAATATGATCATAATAGCCAACGGAATCCTTATGATTGAAATTGTCTGCGACAGTTCTTTATCAATGGCAGTATTCTTCGTCATTTAACAAACAATTTAAATTCACCTCTTTTTACTTTTAACAAATAAGAGGTTATTATACAATAAAATAGAATTACAATAGTTTTAAGCAAAGCTCCTAATACACAAACTTCTGGTATCATGAAAAATACAAAATAGGAAAAAATAGGCACCATCAATACTAAAAGAGTTTCGCGAAGCATTGTTTTTCCCGGATATGTCATTGCGTAAAACAGGATGGTATTCATCACCATAAAACTGAAAGCTGATGCAGCTGCTGCAGCGTATGTACCGTATATTGGTACAAGAATTAAATTAACCGCTACGCTAACAATTGCACCTACTATAGTAGCAGCCCCAGATACTTTTGTTCGTTTCTCTCCATGTAATATGCCGTTATAAATAACATTCTGTCCCGTCATGATAACACCAACCATCAGGGCAGGTACCAAAATGTAACCTCCATGAAACGCTTTGGATGTCATCATATATAACAACTCCTGTGAAAATAAACTCAATGCTAAAGCCATCACATAAATTGTACAAAAATAGACACTTTGAGCTTTTCGAATAAAATCATAGAAACCATCCTTGCCAAACCTGCTAAAAAGTTCTGGTTCAATAGCAAGATACCCACTCCTGATAACTATACTTAAAACTAGTGCTATCTGGAATGCCACATTATAAATACCCAATTCGTCCATCGTCACATTACGTTCCAATATAACACGATCAGATGTACTTAAGAGCATATAACATATTGAGCTGGGTATGAGTGGCGCAGAATAATTTATTCCTTCTTTTAAATAGTTCAAATTAATTTTAAGAATTGAGTACTTCCATATTATATATAGGTATACGAATGAATAAGGCACGATAACATACAATTGCGCCTGAAAAACACCTATTACCCCTCTCTTCTCAACTACAAGAAAATAAACCGTGAGTAAAGCAGAAAAAAGCGTTCGACTAAAACCTAGCAGTACAAATTTTACAGCATCCTGACGAACACGATAAACTACCAGTGGAATAAATGACAAACACTCAAAGAAATTTGTAATGAAAGCTAACTTGAAATAAGGATCCCAGGGAACTTGTATATGATAATAGCTTACAATACCTGGCATTAAAACAAAAGCAACTGCAAGTATAATCAAATTCACTAACACGATGCTTAGATGAACAGAACCTAGCATCTCTTTTCTCTTTTCATCAGTTTTGTAAATGAAGTAATACCTCAGCGCGTAGGTATTTAGTGCCATTGCTCCCAATACGGATAGAAAGGAGATGATGGTTTGAGTATAAGAGGTGATTCCATAATCTGCAGGTGAGAGATAACATGTATAAATAGGTAAAAGTATAAAACTTAACGCCCTCGGTAATATCTCGCCAATCGAATAGAATATGGCATTTTTTACTAAAGATGAACTAAGCATACCAATAAAAGAATCATTTAAATAAAAGAGTGTTTAAACACCCTTTTCTGTCTAAACAGACAAAAACCGAACTTTTTTAAAACCCAAAACTGGGATGACGCATACAAAGGGTGATATGCACATAACTACAATATCAATAATTAAGGAAGCATATAATATATGTTCAGACACTATGTCTATAATCCTCTCTCGTCCAATTATAATTAAAAAGAACCAAAACATTTGCCACAAGAAAATTTCGTAACTATATCGACCCATTTGTTCGATGACAAATTCAACACGAGGGTATCTCAACTTCATCCAATTATAGCTCCATCGTAGTAACCATAGCAAAAGATAACCGACATAAAAATAACATGGCCAATGACACGTTTTCCAGCCTGTTTGAAAGAAAACGGGCTCCATATCATAATCTACATAACAGAAGAAAAGAACTATTAGAGCACTAAAAAATGAAAGAACGAATAAATGGCGATTCATAGCTATACCATCCCTAACAATTTGCATTCCAAAATAAATAAGGAAAATATAACGCAAGCAAAGCAAACGATATAAAAATTGTGGCATCTGTACGATACTACAAAGCAACTCTATAATTATTGACAATCCAACAAAAATAATTAATAATCTAGTCTTAGACATATTAACAATATACTTATGCAAAACAGGCAAAAGTAAAGCAAATTGCAAATAGATCCAAGTATAATAGGATCCAGGTCCGTTACCACCTCCTACAACAAATGTAACTACTGTCGTTAACAAATTACCCCCCCCACAGAGCATAATTAGGAGTATCACAGACTGAACCATTAGAAAAGGGCGCAGAATACGAAACCATATTTTACTAATCTGAAACCTAGGGGCAACTTTACCACACTTATAAGCATGAAACACCTGAATTATCAAAAAAAGAGGTACAGCCATATCACCCCAGAGGCAAAACAGGGACCAGTCGTGAACCTGGATGGGTATACAATGCGTTAAAACCACAAAAAAGATGCACAAACCTTTCATGTAGTCTATTGAGGGATCATAATCACTTTTATTAAGAACAAATGTCATATTTGCTTTTAATGCATATACTTTACAAGATCCTGGGCGCGTTGATATTCTTGGGGTGTCCCGATATCTATCCAAGTACCATTCAGAGGAAAACGAATTACCTTTCTTCCTGCTTTGATGAGAGCCTCTATCAAGTCAGTGGAGTGGAACATCACATCCTCCGGTATTAATTCCAGTGCAGATCGTTTTATTAAATAAATCCCTGCATTTGCGTAGTATTCATAACGAGGTTTTTCTTTAAGTCCCTTTATATTGCGACCTTCTAAATCAAAAATACCTAAAGGAATCGAGACGTTATATGGTACAGCAGCTACACTCATATCGGCACCATGCTCCTTAAAATGGATGTAAAAATCTTCGTAATCAATGTTTGTGAAAACATCGCTATTCATCACCAACACTGTTTCATTGTAGAAATCAGGGACAAAACGTATACTACCAATAGTCCCCAGAAACTTAGGCTCTCTTACAGTCTGCACCTGCACGCCATTTCGAGGATCTTGAAAATGCTCTTCTATTTGCTCTTTCAAATAATTAACCGTTACTGAAATATGCTCTATGCCATAGGATATTAATCGATCCACATTATGATCAATGATAGCCTTATCGCCCACTGGCAATAATGGTTTAGGGGTCTTTTCTGTCAAAGGACGCAAGCGTTCCCCTTTGCCACCCGCCATCATTACCGCATCAACCGGTAAACGAGACTTAAATTTCTCTAAGTTTATAATATCAATGATATGACGCTCAGAATCCAATACTGGGACCAATCGCATTTTCAGTTCTCGCTGTCTTTTCAACTCTTTCACGTTTTCAATATCCTCAAGTCTCATGTAGCGATAGTTGCGAAGCATCACTTTTTCCGCCTTATCTGTGACAGAAGCGCCTGCAATCAATGCCCTTCGTGAATCGCCGTCAGTTAATGTTCCAACCATGCGTTTTTGATTATCAACAACAAAAAGAACCAAAGGTTCTGGTGTCACAAATGAATTGATTCGTTTCAATGCATCTATCAATGTAAAGTCCTGTGTGATAATATGTTTGTTCATATATTCTTATCTTTTGCTAATATTTCCGCCAATTTCCAATCTGTCATCGTATCGAGATCAAGGGATGATAGTTCGTCCATCACATATTTCATGCGATGGGTAAACTTATTTAAAGGCATTGCTTTGAGTGATGCTGGATTAATTACATAAATGGCTCCATTGTATTCATACACCTTTGGTGCATCCTGACGACGAGTAATATTACCTTCACCTTTACATATATGAAGAAAGGCATCACTGTCCTCCTCAAACACACAATAATATGGATTTGCAGAACATTCCTTTACTGAGACAACCATATCTATCTCTGGTTTGTAAAGTGCAATTGCCTCTTTGGTTTGATCAATAGTTCTAAAAGGAGAAGTATTTTGCAAAAGAAGAACTATATCGTACTTCTTTCCCTGCTTCTCATAGAAGTCCAATGCATGAAGCAATACTTCATAAGTGCCTGCGGTATCAGAAGCCAATTCTGCGGGGCGTACAAAGGGAACATTAATCCCGTAATCTTCTACACACTTTATGATTTCTTGATCATCAGTTGAAACACATATATCTTCATCTTTAACTATGCCCCTTGCCACATCAATTGTATAATATATCAATGGCTTCCCATTCAGTGGTTTTATATTCTTATGAGGAATACCTTTGCTACCACCTCTAGCAGGGATTATAACTAATATTTTCATAAAAAATCGTAAAAATGTTTTTGATTTAACTGTTCAATTGGATAAGTGCTGATAACATCAAAGATAGCCTGAGCTGTTCCTTCCTTATCATAAGGATTATGAGTCTCTGATGCGATCTTCTTAAACTCTGAAGACAAGATAACATCTAAACCTTTAATAATTGATGCTTTGTCTGTATCACAATGATAAACACTATCTGCTGCAATCCTACCCTTCTGCCTGTCACCTATATTAAGCGTAGGTATTCCAAATGATGGAACCTCCAACAAACCGCTGGATGAATTACCAACAACAGCAACAACATATTTCATCACAGAAAGGTATCTCTTTACGCCTAATGATTTGTAAGCCTTTGCTCTTTCAGCATTATTAACTACAAATGTATTTATGGCATCAACGATTGCCTGTCCTCCTGTATCAGAATTAGGCATTGTAAAGATGATCCTCAAATCATTCTTTTCCTCAAGAGCTTGTAGAAACTCCTTGATATCTTGCTCCGCTGTATGATTTCCAAGTGTTACAGGATGATAAGTTACCAATATAGTTTTATAGTCGATCCCAAAGTTAATTGAATCCTCTATTTCCTGTTTGCTCATCAAGGGCAGTTTCTTAATGTTCTCAACACCTAAAGCACCGACATTATATACTCTTTCTGGCTGCTCTCCAAGTTGGATAATACGCTTTCTATAATCTTCAGTCGTGGGAAAATGGAGATGGCTCATCTTTGTAATAGCATGTCGGATGGCATCATCATAAGCTCCCTCTGTAATCTCACCTCCATGAATATGAGCTATGGGTATACGCTCTATCAACGCAGCTGTAGCTGCTGCAAGGATTTCATATCTATCTCCAAGAACAACAACCAAATCTGGCTTTAGTGCATCATAGGCATCTGCAAATCCTGCCAAAGCCTTAGACATAGACTTTAAAGTTGCATTGGCATCATCTTTGCCATTTTCATCTATAATAGGAACCTTGCAATCAATGGTAAATCCATCATTCTCAATCTCCTGATAAGTATTACCATACTTTGGAGAAAGATGCATATTAGTAGCTATAATTTGCAATTGAGTTTCTGACGAATCATTTATTAACTTCATCAAACGACTCAACAGCCCATATTCTGCACGTGTACCTGTTACAATGCAAATTTTCCTCATAACTGTATTAATTCCTCCTCTGCGAAATCCTTCTTAGCTACCTGGCCTATTACTTCCTCCCATTTCATGGGATTAATGCCATTACCAGGTCGTTTAACTGTCAAATTATCCTCTGTAAGCTTTTCTCCAGCCTTTATATTCCGAGAGGCCACTATGCTTTTCCGTGCAATGTCAATATTCTTTTTCTCAGAAGCAGACACTGTTTTATGACCAGAGCCTAAAGCCTTTTCGATGTGGCGTATTGATGTTACCATGGCTTTTAATTCTTCTGGTTCTAATGATGCTTTATGGTCAGGGCCTGGGAGATTTCTATCCAGCGTAAAGTGCTTCTCAATAATAGATGCGCCCAGCGCAACTGCCGCAATTGGCACCTCTATTCCATTAGTATGGTCAGAATAGCCTACCTCTACCCCAAACTTATCTCTAATCTCTTGCATTGCTTTGAGATTAACATCTTCATAGGGCGTAGGATACTCCGTATTGCAATGAAGCAGCGATATCTGATCCCGTTTGAGTCCATTTGTAATAAGAGCATTAATCGCTGATTCAATATCTGATAATTCGCTCATACCGGTAGATAAAATGACAGGCTCGCCATATTGAGCGATCTTCTTCAGGTATGGATAGTTCGTTATCTCTCCAGAAGGGATTTTCCAAAGGCCTAATCCAAGTGAATGAAGGAAGTCAATGCTATCAAGGTCAAAAGCCGTAGAAAAGAACTTTATACCTTTCTGATTACAATAATTGATAAGTGTTGAATGATCTTTTGGGGCAAGCTCCAGTTTTTTGAGCATATCGTACTGGCAGTTATTCTCCTGCTCTCCTATATTCTTTTGTTGATACTCCGCCTGTCTGGCAGACTTTGTTACAAGATTGTCAGCCTTAAAGGTTTGGAATTTCACATAATCTACCCCAGCCTCGGCTGCCTTATCAATCAGTTGCATTGCCATTTCCATTGAACCATTGTGATTGACTCCAGCCTCTGCAATTATCAACACTTTATTATTTTCCATACAGTCTATCTCCTGTCTTCAGTTTTCTCTCACTTGTATATTCTGCAATCAGAACATAAGAATCCTTAGTCTTTAATATATGGAAGCCATCTTTTGTTCCGAGGATTTGCCCATTAGTTCCCTTATATTTGGGATATGTGGGACTATAAATCACCTTATTAATATATATAGGTGTTTTGTCATCAAAGTAGGCCATAGCCTTAGGGCCTGGTGAACATATTGATCTCACGAAATTAAACATCTCCCTAGAGGAATTTGAGAAATCAATTATTTCATCACCTATAGTTCGCATTCCACAATAAAGGCCATCTTTACTGATTACATCCTGAGGGATTCTCTGTGATGTGCCAGCCTGTATCTGTTTGATTGCATCATATAGGATATTGGGGCATTCTTTATATGCCGTCTCTAGCAGAGTACTATAATCATCTTGGTCTGTAATTGGATATGTTCTCTGCAGAATAATATCACCTGTATCTATTCCATTATCTACATAGTGAACGGTAATACCGAACTCCTTTTCATCATTTATTAGAGCCCAATTCAAAATATTACGACCTCTGTAAAAAGGTAACTTGCCTGCATGACAATTGATAGTTTTCAATCGAGGCAATGAATAGATTTTCTCTCTAAAAATCTGATTATAACTCATTGAAACAAACAAATCACAATTGTATCTAACAGCCTGATTATAGAATTCAGGAGAGTTTACTTTAACAGGGCTCAAATAATCTATTCCATTTTTCGCAGCTCTATTCTTTAGAAATTCATCTTTTGTATCATTACGTGGAACTATAAACACTATATCAATTGTCTTATCCAACAATAGCAAATCTAAAGCATTATGTCCCCAAGGGCCATCAGCAAAATAACCGATTTTCAATTTTTCTTCTCTCATGTGCTTGTTTTTTAACCGACAGAGAGAAGTTATCCCCCCTGGCGGGTTATGTTACTAAATCTTTAATTCGTTTTGCAGGATTCCCTACGTATGTTCCTGGTTCTATAATATCCTTTACAACTACGCTGCCTGCACCAATAATGGCATCATCGCAAATACTGATGCAGTTGGCAATGACTGCCTGACTGCCAATAAAGCACCGTTTTCCAATCTTGGCTTCGCCATTGACAATAGCCCCCGTTGAGATATGGGTATGATCGCCCACGACAGCATCGTGTTCGATAACTGCCGAAGTATTGATGATAACATTGTTGCCAATTGTTGCGCCTGCGTTGACCATTGCTTTGTGAAATATAGAAATACCCCCCCCATTTTCGCATAGCGAGACACATGAGCCGTGTTAGCAATGACATTCGCCATTACTCCACCCGCATTTTTCACCCTTTCATATAGGGCAATACGCAAGCTTGGGTTCTTGATAAATCCAACTGTCACCATAAACTCAGCCTTATCAACAAATTGGGGGATGTCATCATCTACACCTATGACCTTAGTTGAAAGCACTGTCTTTCCAACCTCCTCAGGTTTATCCAATATCCCAAGGATGATATAGCCCGCACTCTCCGTAGCTTCAATCACAGATTTACAGTGTCCACCACCGCCAATTAGTATCAATGGTTTCATCCTAATTCGTACCATTTGTTTGGTTCCGCATTTGCATCTTTTGGAAGATCATTCACATCCAAACGAGGCAATTTGAATATGCTATCGGGGATATCATTACCTAATGTAGCCACATCAACCTTTGTGCAAAGACCCATCTTACAGCCATGCTGTTTCAACAAATCGATTGTATCCTGATTATAGTCGCCATAGGGATAGCAGATAGTCCAATTCTGGGGGTCTCCACCTACATTGCCAATGAATTCAATCGACTTCGCAATTTCAAACTCTTGTTTCTCCTTTGGAAGTGAAGAAAGCCAATAGTGATCATATCCATGACTACCAATGTGCATACCGCAATCTACCATACATTTTATCTGATCAATACTCATATAGAGTTCACGACTGAATGCACTTTCTTCAATTCCGACTACCTTTACAAAGATGTCATCTGTTATCTTCTTACGAAACTCCTCTTTCAATTCTACTTGGAGCAAACGTTTTACAAAGATAACCTCCTTCGGATCGAATCGATTAGCTATTGCCAACTTATTGAAATAATAATCATATGATTCAAGTTGATATTCCTCGCGATACTTATCCAACTGAAGTTTAATCTCATTGAGTAACTTATCAAACTTTTCAACTGGAGTAGATGCCAAGATAAAGTGAATCTTATTCACATCAAGAACCGTATGTTCTGTAACAGCCTTTACTGGAGGATAAAATGCACCTTGAATTTTCTCGTGTTCCAATACTGGAAATACGTATTCAAAGTGATCTTTATAGGCATCATCAAAAGTCAACATTACAGAATGATCTGGCAAAGACTTATTGGAATAATAAGCATCCAACACTTCTTCTACCGTCACAAAGTGATAATACTTCTTCAGAAACTGGATTTGCTCCTTAAACAATCTTATATCACATCCTTTAATCTCTGGATAGCGTGAATTCTTCAAATCACGTACATAGTGGTACATAACCACTGTTAGTCTGCTAGATTTATTATTCATATCTTACCTTCTTCTATAATACTAGGCCTATCTTGGTCTGCATCTGCTCGAAAAACTATATATGGTGTTTTAGAGATATATGCAAAATGTACTTGCACATTACGCCGTTCAAAAGGCTCAAAGTAATTTGGTACAATCACATCGTCATTTGCAGTATTCAGTAGTTCAAATCCCATCTGTTTAAAAACTGACGGATCTATTCCATAATTTAAACAATCCACATATTCTGCGTCATGCTCTTTCAACAACTCAGTTAGCGAATATCCTATGCTACCTACTTCTTGGAATGTACCAAGAGCATCTACAATTCTTATCACTCTACCGAGATCTTTTACTTCAATTATACGGTAAACAATGATAGCTAGTAATCTATCACCTTGCTGTACTCCCCAAAAGCCATAATTGTAAATAGGATGTTTTTTAAACCTATTGATTAGAAATGACAACGATTTCTTGGGTGTATAGTATGTTTCCGGTTGCCATTCTAATTCTTCAATTGATATATCTTTAACCGCATAATTAGAAGGCAAATACTCTCTCTTAACAAGTTTCTTGCCAATGGTAGATATCTTATCTGGATTTGCTATATAGTACTGATTAAGTATTCCATGATTAGAGCATAAAGGATTAACAAATGGCTGGCCTAGGGATCCCAAGCCACTAAAGCCAACCGTTTTGAACCCAGGAATTTTCAAAATGAAGCTAAACAGTTTGAATGGTAGTCTACGAATCTCTTTATTATCGACATCATCTCTGACCTTTAGAATTGCGCCCCAATAATTACCCTCATTTTGAAGAGATTGATCATAAGCACATACTGGTATCAAACACCATATACCATCTATTTCGTTTGTTATATTATTATAACCAATGACAATGTTATACTTATCTTCCCCCTTATGTTGGAAGTCGAATAATTGCTTATTCTTTGATAAGATATGGTTCTCTCCCCAATAATTGCACATAAAGGAGTTAAGCTTGTCATATTCATCAAGTTTAGCGAACCTAACTGAATATATGCTATTTCTTTTCATACTAATGGCCCTAATAATGTGTTCCACTTCACCAATCTATCAATCAGCACAATTCCATCCCACGGCATCTCAAAGTTGAGCATGCGCCCAATCTGCGGGAAACGAACAGCACCCATAGGTGTAGCAGCCTCTGCAAATTCAATAGCCTGCTCTGATGTTGCCTCAATACCAATGGTCTGAATATCTTCAGTGATATGCTTGATGGCCTGCATGATGCTATCCACGGCATGTACAAACAGCACTCGTGAATAGACCGGCTTATGCAGTTCATCGTGGTCATCCAACAGAATAGAATACGACATGGTTTCACTGCCTATCGACATTCCACAGAAGTCATATACACCACGTATGGAGTGAACAGCTGAAATCTGTTCGGGACTCATAGTGGGTTTCGGAATCTGAATTTCAGTCTTCCCCATGGATTCATTCAGAATCTCACAGAATTTCTCAGGGCTTACCGCTCCACCCTTCTCAATAAAGAGGTTATGGGCAGATGCACAACCGGTCTGGTCAAATACAGAAACATCTACTGACATTCTGCGAGCAAGCTTCTTGGCGGCCTGCTCATCAGGTAACATCTCCTTGGTAACAACTGAGAATGAAAGCTTAGGTCCAAAGATGACCGTCTCGCAATCATATTTGCTTGGATAACCAGCCACAGTCTCTACAGCCTCTCTACCACCCCAGGCAATACGAACCTCTGCATTCTTAGACATCAGTTCGCCCAGTTTCACGGCATTGCGAGAGAAGTAAACTACACCAATAGTTTTCAATAGATCATCACCTTTGATGGTGTAACCATTCTGGGTGGTATATTCCAAACCTTCAAATGCACTCACCAGTCCGGCAAACACGCCTTCATCGTGAGATGACACTTTCAACAGGTTCACGTTCTTGGTCATAATGCACTGAACCAAAGCAAATACACCAAGAATCTGCACGTTACCGGCCATCCAGTGACAGCAAAGACCACGTGAATTCGCTTTCAACAAATGTTTAGCAGAATCCGGGAACGGGCAATAAGTATCTGCATAATCCAAATTGCCCCTAAGTCCAAACTGAGCGATCTCTCTCAAGTGACGTTCACTGCACCATGTAGCCAGGAAGTTCAAACCTTTATCCTTCAAGAAGAGATACTTAGGATCTGTAGCCCAACGTTTGGCTGCAGCATCAATAAGTCCAATCAGTGCCTCAATAGGCTGTTTGCGCAACCAAGGCAACTGGCCTTTCAAAGTGTCAATCATACCTTGGAAAGTCTTCTCTGAGGTCTCCCCATCTATGATTTCATTATTGAAATACTGAATCTCCAGCTTATCGTCATTAACGGCACTGGTGGTACGCTTCTGGAAAGTGAGCTTGTTGGAAAGAATATCACCACATCCACGAACTTCAGCCTTCTTCAAACGGCCAAGTATCTTGAAACGCTTGCCGGGACGACCATAAGGGCATTCACCATCTATGACCATACCCAAGTCATCTGTCAACACCAAGTTACCGGGATAACTGTGAGGTACAGGAGTTATGAATTCCAGTTTTCCTTCTTCACCAGCGGGCAGCACTTCATTGGTCACAATATCACGTACCAACACTTTCACATAGCTGCTCTCGTGCTTGCAACCGCAAGGGCAGTCAGGATAGTTCAATCCCATCTGCTCAGTAAAGCCATAGATGTCAATTACATCCACCGGCTCAATGCCAAAGCAATCTGCAAGCTGTTTGTTGAAAAGTTCCTTACTAATTTTCTCGCTCTCCAGCTTCTTCCAACCACCGATGTGGATAATCTTAGATCCCTTAGGTAGCGGTATGGTAATACCCTTTCCCTTAACGGCCTTCAGCACATTGCTATAGAGGATATAGGTAAAGCCAAATACCACAACAGGCTGGCCAGCAGGAATAGAAGTTACATACTCCTGCATGGCATCTACATCAAAGTAGGACACGCCATCTTTGGCCTTCAAGAAATAGCCGGCTTTGCTGGCAAAGTTCAGGTAACCGGTAATGGCTGCAAAACGGGCTCCCAACAAAGCACGGAATTCTGACCTGGGGTCAATATCCATCACCAGGAAGGGCTTACGCTCGCGTCCAATAGCTTCCTGAATCACTTTCACCATGGCCTTAGCCTGACGCTTGGAGGTAATCTTATCTACCACAATAGTACTGGGTGTACCGGATGTGGCAGAAGACTGTAGCCTCAGTTTGATGTCTTCCTTAGGAACGGATGCCAGCCCCATTCCCAAATCCTTGAACACACTTACTGCCACCGGAGGAATAGCCTCCAAGGAGGTTATCTCCTTGTGAGGATCAAAGCCCTTGCGGTCGCAGAACTGACAGTACATGTCGTTATGCTCGTAGTGGAACACCAGCTCCTCCTGCAAGGCTTTCAAATATAGGCGTTGCTGTTCTTCGTTGTCGGAGTATGCCGGCAAGTTGAACAACTCTTCCATGTAGGATATCTGCTCTTCCATATCTTTACTTCAATTTAAGTCGTTGAACTTTCCCTGATGCGGTTTTGGGAATTGCATCAATTCGCTCAATAGCAGCCGGGAGTTTATACACTTCCAACTTGGATTTCAGAGCCTCTAAGATAGCAGCATCAGTAAGGCTCTCGTCTTTGCAGGCAATGAATGCCTTCACCAACTCACCCATCACCCCTTCAGGATCAGGCATAGCCACACAGGCACTATCCTCAATACCGGGGATGGTATTCAGAATGTCTTCCACCTCCATTGGGCTCACCTTCTTGCCGCCTACATTGATCATTTCTTTGATGCGGCTTTTCAGGTGAATATAGCCTTCTGCATCCAGATGACCACCGTCACCAGTACGGAAATAACCGTTGAAGAAGTCTTTCGCAAATCTTTCAGGTGTCTCATTCCAGTAACTGCACGTCACGTGCTCACCTTTCACACACACTTCACCTTCCGAGCCAACGGGCTGTTCCTTTCCCTCTGCATCAAAAATCTTCACATCTACATTGGGTGAAGCCTTGCCTGCTGTATTTAGGTAATCATGCTCAAAATGGAACTCCATAAAGGCAGAACGGGAGGCTTCGGTCAAGCCATAGTGCATACAGATACGCGTATTGGGTAGTAACTCACAAAGGAGTTCTTTGTCCTCAATGGACATAAACGAGCTGCCAATCTCAATGTAGCGCAACTGGTCGGCAAACTGACCTATCTTACGTCCGCTCATTTTTTTGATGTATCCCCATCCGGCTGGTACCATACCAAAGCCTGTGCAATGGAACTGTTCCATCTGCCCGAAGAACTTCTTCATACTGGCAAAGGTTCCAAGCAATACCAAAGAACCTCCTTTGGAGAGCACACAACGTACTCGCCCCAAGCCAAATGAGTGACTTACAGGAAGTGCCAGGAGTTCTACATCATCAGCAGTGTTCTGTATAAAGGTGTTAATGTTTAATGCAGCAGCAGCCAGATTTCGATGATTCAACGCCACGCCCTTAGGAGCGCCTGTTGTGCCTGTAGTAAACAGCACATCAGCAATCTGATCCATATCAGGCTGATGATAGTCGGCAACTTTGCCACAAGAAGTGAGAACATCGCTGAGAGGAATTGTTTGTGTTCCCTCCACTTTATACAACTGCCCCATGGTGCAGACGGGCTTTGTGGATTGTTTGATTAAATCAAATCGCGTTTCATTGGTGTCCGGATCAATAGGCACACATACGCCTCCGGCCATGTGAATGCCAAAGTAGGCGTAAATAAAATAGATATTGGCTGAAGCTGAAAGGATGATTCTATCACCCTTTTGCAGTCCATACTTCTGCTTCACATTGGTAGCCGCCAAGAGGCAACGTTCCCACAGTTGGGCATACGTCACCTGTTCCGCTGGCGTTATCAATGCAATGCGGTCAGGCTGCTGGATTGAGTTCTGAAATATTTGCTCTTCTATTGTCATTTATGCTAGTTTACCTTTCACAGTATTGATGATATCGTTTACATCCTCGATATCCATCATTTCTTCAGGTTCGAATTCAACTTCGAATTCGTCCTGCACTTGCTGGAGAATATTGAGCTGCCCCAGTGAATCCCATGCGGGAAAATCACCTACGGTACTATTCTCATTTACTTCACTCTTGTCAACACTGCAAACAGTTGCAACAATCTCGAATACTTTTTCTTTAATCTCGTTGATTTCCATTGTTACTATTTTTTTAATGATTATTTCGTTTATCTTACGCCACCATCAACTCTGATGACTTGTCCGTTAATAAATGATGCTTCTTCAGAAGCCAAGAAGAAATAGGTATTAGCGATCTCCTTTGGAGTGGCCAATCTACCCATTGATGAAATCTGCTCCATAGACGCCTTAGCTTTGTCACCCATGGCGTCTGCAAAAGGAGTGCTAGTCAAACCAGGGGCTACAGCATTTACACGGATACCTTGTGGTGCCAATTCCTTTGACAGAACCTTTGTTAACAAAATCATGGATGCTTTTGTTGCACCATATACTGCATTGCCCGGGTCTCCATCAATACCAGCAATAGAAGCTGCATTTAGTATCACTCCACTGCCATCCTTAACGATACTTCCCAACAGAGACTGTGTTATCTGGAGCTGTGCGAAATAGTTCACTTGGAACACTTCCTTCACATCACTCATCTTGGTGAATGGTAGTATAGCCAAATGAGGCATACCTGCATTGTTGATGAGTACATTGATCTTCAATTTCAGTGCTTTGATGGCTTTCAATCCTTCCTTAATGGCATCTTCGTCTGAAAGATCAAAGAAAAAAGGATATACCTCCACCTTATAATCACGTTTCAACTCATTGACAAAGTCTGTGAATGCAGGAGTATCTGCAATGCTGGTCAATATCAGCGTTGCACCTTCTGCAGCAAACTTCTTGGTTATCTCTCTGCCAATACCGCCATCTGCGCCTGTTATGCAGACAACTTTATCATTATACTTATTCATATTATTATGATTACTGTTTATAACCTTACAGAACTAGGAATATTAACCACTCTATCTGCAAACCAGATAGTATTCTCTAGACCATCGTTCTCGCAATTCTCAAACATAGGAAGACGATTCATCAGTTCCCAAATGGGACGAGTCATAACGCCATTGTCATTAGTATATTGCAAGAAGTCTTGTTGAGCTTCGCGATCTTTGAGGATAACCACGTTCAGCCAATAGTTACTACGAGTATTCTCTGGCTCTGTGAAGAAATCGATACCATCGATGTTCTTAAAGAACTCCTCATAAGCATGAGCTGTTTCACGCTTACTAGCTACATATTCCTCAATATGCTCTAACTGAGCACAACCAAGAGCTGCATTGATATTAGGCATGCGATAATTATAACCGATATGGTCATGGCGAAATTCCCATCTGTGAGGAATTTTAGCCTGGGTCGTGATATGCTTGGCATAAGCTCCAAGTTCTTCGTCATTGAAGAGCATCATACCGCCACCTCCTGTGGTAATTGTTTTGTTGCCATTAAAACTTAATGCGCCAACCTTACCAAATGTACCCGTATGCTTGCCTTTGTAAAGAGATCCTATACTTTCAGCAGCATCTTCAACTAACTCAATATTATACTCATTCAAGACTTCTACCAATTCATCCAAATGAACAGGATGACCAAAAGTATGCATAGGCACACAAGCCTTCACTCTGCGACCTGTACGTTTATCATAGCACTCGCCATTCTTTTGCTCAGAGTTCTTGGCAAGCCATTCTCTTACTGCGACTGGTGATAAGCCCATTGTATCCTTATCAACATCGATAAATACAGGATGTGCTCCAATGTAACTTAATGCGTTACAAGTTGCAATGAAGGTCAATGCCTGAGTAAGCACTTCATCATCTCGCTCAACACCAGCCAACATCAAGCTCATGTGAAGCGCATTAGTGCCGCTTACACATACAACGGCTCTTTTACATCCTGTATATCTGGCAGTATCTTCCTCGAACCTATCAACGAACTTACCTACACTACTTACAAAGGTAGTATCAATGCATTCATTGAGGTACTTCTTCTCATTGCCAATAAAAACTGGCACTGCCAAAGGTATGAAATCACCGCCTCCATAAAGGTCGTGAATGAAATCTGTTATTTTCTTGTATTCCATTATTTCGAATTAAAGATAACGATTCAACTTACAAAAGGAAGTTGCTCAGACCTTACTGCAAGTATCCTCCTTATCGTATATCAATTACATCTTCTGATCCAAATTCCTGCCAGTTTCCTCATGTTGGAAATTAGGTAAAAATCCTCTTAACGCTTCCACCACTTCGGCTTTTGTGAAGTTGTCCTTTTGGAAGATGGCTTCAAGATTCTCGAAAAATGTATTCACCTCCGTCATGTCATGTCGGGTGGTTTGCTCTACCACTCCTAATGCCATGAAACGCTGCATGTCAATCTTCTCGCCAGGAACATAAAATTCTTCATAGGCTTTTTCGCCGGTGGTGTCGCTCTTGAAGTAGACGACAGGATATGTACTGCTATTGTAATCCATGTCGTTAGCGAAGTGCTTAGCTTCACCATCGGATTCGCATTCTTTCTTATCAAATCCTTCTGCTTTTACGAAATCATCACAAATGCTTGAGAATGTCAGCATCTGATCTTCTCCTAATTTGGGGAAGAATACTTCGCCGGGCTTGCCAAGAATGCAAGCCAACATACAAATCTGACCAGATTCCTCAGGAGATACGAAATAGCGTTTTACATCGGATGGAGCTGCTAATGGTTGCTTTTTCTGGAGTCGATGCAACCAACCATCTGGCAAGGATCCGTTGCTAAAAGCGACATTAGCGAAACGAGCAGTTGTCACCTTGAAATATTGATTATAGGCCATTACTAAGTCTTCCATGATACGCTTGCTGGCTCCCATGATGTTCACAGGGTTTGCAGCCTTATCCGTAGAGACGCAGAAGAAGTGTCTAGGCGGGAACTCGCAAAGGAGGTCCATCAGTTTCTTGGCCTTGATATCATTGTTTTCAATTAGTGCTTGGACACTGTATTTGTCTTTCTCACTACGCACATGCTTGTGAGCGGAGAAATTTGCCACAATATCAAAGCCTTTCTCCTCTCTGAAGATGCGGGTGAAAATCTGGTCAGCGAAATTTAGAGTATAGCAACGGAATTCATCAGGTACAAATAATCCATCTGTGCTTCGCACGTCACGTACTAATTCTGCCAGCCCATTCTCATTAAGATCAATGACAACAACGCTCTTAGGTTCAAAGCGCAGAATGGCTTTGATAAATGATGAACCTATGCTGCCTGCACCACCTATGACGCAGACCTTCTTATCTTTAATCTCCTTAGTAAGCGTTTCCTTGTTTGCTTCAATATCTGCTGCAAACATACTGACAGGGCGTTTTGTAACGTAGTCAGCTATGAATTTATCTAGATTGAACATTACTTTTTATTATATAAATCATTATCAATACTAAAAGGACTCTCAAAATCTTTTAGCATTACATGTTTTGTATCTTTTTCCGAAAGTAACGCGCGATCAGTCGGAATCTTCCAATCGATGCCAAGGCTTTCATCAATAATGGATATTCCTCCGTCTACCTCTGGATGATAGAACTCATCGCACTTGTATTGGAAAACTGCCGTTTCAGATAGCACTGCAAAGCCATGAGCAAAACCACGTGGCACAAAAAACTGGCGGTGATTATCTTCTGTCAATTCTACTGCAACATGCTGGCCGTAGGTTGGGCTACCTTTACGAATATCCACTGCAACATCAAGCACTGCACCTTTCACACAACGAACAAGTTTTGACTGCGTAAATGGTGGTCTCTGAAAGTGTAATCCACGCATTACGCCATAAGAGCTTTTGCTTTCGTTGTCTTGCACAAAGGTAATTGGGCGTACCTTCTCATCAAATTCCCTCTGAGAGAAGGATTCAAAGAAATAACCTCTTGAATCTTCAAAAATGCGTGGCTCTATGATGACTACGCCATCAATTGGTGTTTTTATAACGTTCATAAATAAAAACTAATTATCTTTTTATTAGGGGATAAAAAGGAGTCAGCACCTGCAACAGGAAGTTGCTCATAAAACCTATTTGCAAATGCCTCCTCCTTATTTATTTCTTGAAAAGGAACAGGTTCGCTGTTATTGCGCTCGACTAACCAGCTCCATCATAACGTTTTTTATTAGCAGCTTTGATGCAGGATAGTTTATTCAATTACTAATTTATCGATGAAATACGAAAAATGAACCAAGATCAGTTCAGTAAAGCGACCAAGCATAATCTTATCGTCATCATTAGACTTGTCTTCGCATGATTAATGACTATACAACCTTTCTCCGCCCATTGGTCGGTGGTATGTACAAGCACCCTCTTATTCTTGTTCATTTAAAGAGCTACTGCCTTATTTTTAGGAGAATGTGTGAAAACCAAGGTAAAGTCTTTATGTAATGAATCTAATACTTTCTTATCAGGATGTCCGTATGGATTCCCTATTCCAAATGAAACAAAAGCACGCCTTTTCTTTACATCATTGGTAATAGTATACTTAGCACTACCTGCATCGCCTCCATGATGAGGTACAACCAAATAATGTCCACCACTGCTCTTAAACTGCTTTATTGAATCATCTGTTATCTCCTTGGCTGATGAATAATTGGCATCTCCTGGCAGTGTGGCACAATTCTCAAGGCCATTTATAGACATCAGAAGTCCTGCATTATTTGGATTAGTCCTGACATATCTTCGGGCATAGAGGTTAATCCTGTTGTTAATAGGATAATTCTTCCATTTTCCTTCATATGGATGGAAAATAACCATTGCAGATTCTCCACGCATCTTGAACCAATATATGACATTATAAGCAGACAAACTCAGAACTGTAGAAGGACATACAAGTTGCTGAATATGATTGAGCTCATCAACGCTCATCCCTAGCAGGATATTGTAATGATCAGCATGCCAATGAGAGATAAACAATGCTGGTACATCTGTATCTATTGGGTGCAACTTCAACCGCTTATTTATATCTTTTAGATTGTCAGGCTTATAAGAGTTCGTACCAATATCAAACATCAGATATGGCTTGTCATCTTTTAATATTACATTCCAACTGCCCTGCTCTACGTTGATAACTCTTAGCTTTAATTGGGTATCATAAATATCTTCCAATACTGGGCTCTTTGATGTATCAAAAACCCACTGGGGATATGCATATTGTCCTACATAATGCAATAAAGGGTATTCAGCGCTATTAATTTGACCCTTCCCGTTATCGTCTTTTCTCTCAAAATATGCCAAGTAATAGGGAGGCCTAGTTATGAGAACGCCCTCTTCGTCTCTTTCTTCTTGAGGCTTATATTCTTGCCAGTTGGATGTTAGGACATGCAAATCAAGTCGATAATGACCTTTTATGGGCTTGTCTTCGGGCTTGTACCCTCTCACATAGAAATGAGTGCTCAGCCTTAGATTTTTCTGATATTCCAAAGGCATTGCCTCAGGTCTCTTGCCTATAAATTGATAATAGGCTATATAATCCAGATAAGTAAAGAAATCGAGAACCAGGTTATAACCATCACCCACTTTTTGATAATCAGAAAGATATACTACGACATATGGATATCGTAATGAGATAATATTTTTAATCTCATCGCGCCATTGGCTTTTATCCCAGTTCATAAAGAGGCTCGGATTATTTAAGCCATGACGCATTATATCGAATTCCATATCGCGGTAGTACATATAACTATAGACTATGCATTATTGTTCGTAAGCATCCCCCTTCAACCTTGATTCCTAGTTCTGACATATTTTCGAGTTTTCTCAAAATGGCTCAGCTCAATTTTGGATGATTACAATAACGAAAAATAATCTATTAGAAATTTTCATGTAAAGAAGTACTGCCACTCTCCATTAAGAGAAAACCAATTGTATCTACCAGCTCCATTAGGACATAAAGTGCCTACATAGCTAAAATCAGACATGGAAAAAATAGCATAACAATCCAACATTCCAACTGCAAAGAAAACAAAATTTCTATTTGCATCAAATACTAGAAAAACATTTTGTACTTGGCTTCTAACAGTAAAGTAATAACAATTACTGTCAGCAACAGAGCATACATAATGGCCTGGAATATTAAATGAACGCATTGGATCTATTAGCAAATTTCTATGAGGATCAATCTGCATATTTCTTGCCGGATCTATAAGCCAGTTACGAGCAGGGCTTATCTGCCAATTGCGTGTAGGATTTATCTGCCAATTACGTGCAGGATTTATCTGCCAATTACGTGCAGGATTTATCTGCCAATTACGAGTAGGATTAATTTGCCAGTTTCGAGCAGGATTAATTTGCCAATTACGAGCAGGATTAACCTGAATATTTTGCATAGGATTCCGGAGGCTATTCCGAATAGCTATGGTATTCATTATATTTCTGTAAAAATAGCAATTGGATCAATAATGCATTCATTGATTGTTCGCCCATTGAATTGGCTCTCCAGACCAGCCATCTGTTCTACAATACCAACCACTGATTTTTTTAAATCGTTACCCTCGATCTGAGGGACCATTGCATTTGAGTTGCCTGCCTGGGTGATAACACCTATAAGCGTGAACTCCTTTTCTGACAACCGGGAATATTTTGAAATGAGAGAGGCCTCTGACTCTTTTAGATATTCCTGATTAATAACAGCCGTATATAACAAATTAGAATCATCTTTAGCCATACGAACCTCATAACAATCCCTGTATCCATAGGTAAGAATTGTATGAATATTCTCCTTAACTCTCTCATCAATTATCAAACCTTGTTCCTTTAAATTATCTTCTATCAACTTTTCTATTTGATTGGCTCCAAGTTTTTTCTTATTCTTCTGTTCTCGATCCTTAATCTTACTCGTATCTTGTTTTACCTGCCTAAGAGTTTTAAAAAGATCAGCATTTTTAAGTTCACCAAAGGCTCTGCCTATTTCATTGAAATGATCAAGCGTATAGAGTATCTTTCCATAATCTTCAAAGACTATTTTTCCTTTTATTTTCACAAAACCTTTATCACGCAAATCTTCAATCGTGGTTTCAGGCATAACCTCAAACAGCATATCTCGTGCAACTAATTCTTTTTCGAAAAGATTAAACGAAAAATCATGAAGATAGCGCATCTCTGTCTGGGCATTCTTTTGGAACATCATATCAGCCATAAACCTTCCACTCAGAATTCTCCCCTTCTGTTCATGCTGCTCCTCTGCAGCCTTAACATCCTCTCTCAAGATATATTGAGTAATTCCTTCAAACAACTGTGAAGAGAAGGAATACATCTTATAATCATCTAGATATATGAATGACTTTATTTTCATATCCATCATCATTTCTGAAATTTACTCATCCGTTGCTCTTTACCTTCAAGATAGTCCTGGATGCTTTCATCACGGCGTTTATTAGCAAAACTCCATAAATTTAACATCCCTAAGACAACAAATACTACTATTATTGACAAGTATGCATAATCCAAGATTCCCATAATCACTTGCTTTTATGATTAAGCTTATAAACAATATAATAGCTATAGGCTAATGAGCCTAAACAGAGAAGAATTGAAGATAACTTTAGAGTAAAACCATCGAGTATATTCTCGCTCATAAAACCATCAATATATAATATCGAAAGATTAAGCGCCAAGAAGATGATTGCCAATGTTGACCACCACACTGAGTTTTCACGAAAAGTGTGAACCGTTTTATCAGTATCAGATATATTGTTAGCTACATTCAAATTGGTAAGATTCAATGTTAGCCCAAGAAAGACGAAGTCTATTGGGTTAATGAACATTCGCCAATTGTAATCCTTCAGAAACAGTAAAATAAAGCATCTGATTATCAAAGGCAATGCACCAACAATTACAGTATAGTAAAACCAACGTTTGGTAGTCATAAAAGAATTAATTCATTAAAATCTTTCTTTCCTTCAGGATTGCATTATATTCCTCTAATACCTTCTTATGACCATCTACTATGGGCTTTTGACTACCCGTAGGGAATGTAGCATTACCTGTGTAAAGAACATTAAGCAAAGTTATATAATTATTTTGCCTTATGTTTTCAAGATGTTGAATATCAGACTGGCTTAGATGAGCCTTATATGCTTGAAGAATATCTGCTATTTCAAGGAGGATTGTATCTAAATCTTGCTTGAATGTCTCATACAACCTATTGCGTGGAGTATTAACTATAGGATTTACCGTATTCCAATTTGATTGATTCATCAATGATATGCATTCATCAATGTTTGTACAATCTGGCTGATAAAACCCTCCTTGCTGAGCATTGCCTGTACTCGTTCCAAAACCCCACAATTGTTTATTAAACAATTCTGCGAGATGGGCAATCTTCATATCTACTATAGGTTTAATGCGACGACCTTCCTGGAAATCTGGGAATACAATAGTAAGGACATATACTACAACACCCGCTATATAGCTATATGACAGGTTTTCAAACACTATATTGTAGTTCTGATAATTCTCTGAATGCCATACAGGGAATCCAATTCCCAGCCTTACATATGCAATGATACAAAGGCAGAAAGAAGTCAAAACCAACACAATGACATTTACTATTGTTTTCATCGTTATTGTTTCACCAGCTTAGATAATCCGCTCTCTATAAATAGTGAGCGTCACCTTTTTTCAAACGAATGGTTCTGTCTGAAAGATTATACCTAGTGTGCTACTTCTTTTAATCCATAATGAGTCAGCCAACAGGTGTCCAACTCATAAATAATACCCTTCTTAGTATTTCAAGATGGGAAGCATATTCATCATACCCTTTTCTCTTCAACCCATAGAAAGTGCTATTATATAAATCATACATGGCCTTAGCCATTGGTATGGGATGAAAAACAACTTGCTTTCTGGTAAGAACACCATTCAAAAACACTATACTGCCATCAACAAGTTCAAGAGCTCTGGAATCTGGCGCATTGTTTATGAACTTACAGGCACTCACAAATGCCAAAACAAGCATCTGTAAATATTCATGTAAAGCCTGGTATCTTCTTTCTAAAAGCTCATCCCCTATAAAATAAGGGAATTGCTCTATATAGGCTATCTTATAATGAAAATCGCCTGTTTCAATCAGATTTGCCTGAACATTTATCTTTTGAATGAGCTGGTCAAGCTGGATGTAATCTAAGATGTCTTTTTCGCTCATATTGTTCCTCTTTGTTTCACTCGGCCTAAAGGCCTCACTAGTCATATGCTACTGCAGAGGGGGTTCGTTTAATTTCTCACGGGCTAGGGAAGTTACCGTATTGACAAAATCCTCTGTCGGTTGAATCTTGGGAACTACGTCTTCTTCTGTCAAGCCAAAGGTATCGCCATAATCACCAGTGAGACGCATCTGAAACAGGTTGTTATAGAATTTACCATATTCCTTCGACAAGATACCTGACACTACAAAATTCAGACCAAACTGACTGATGTTGCCTTCATGGCTCTTTGTGCGGATGCCATAGGCTATCAATAATGCCGACGCTGCATAATAGGCTGCATAATAAAGCCTGTTGGCTGTGACCTCAAGACAGTTGATCTCGAGATTCTTCTTCGCCTGATCAAGGGCTATGAAAGCCCGTTCTATACGATAATTGACGACATCGCGCCTGTTTTCATCGCTCAACCCCATAGTCTGATTCCGTCTTCTGTTACGTTCTGGCGGAAAGGACTTGCTAAGCTACTATCCCAATCGCGCCTTGTATAAAGAATGGCATTAATCGTCTGACCATATCCCCACCCCATCTCACGTAATGGATAGGTGTAGTCATCAATGTCCTGAGAGGTGATGCGATCCTTATCGAGCAAAATAAGCACATCCCAATCGGAATCATCGCGAGCATCGCCTCTGGCCCTAGAGCCAAAGAGTATTACCACAGCACCTTTCGGCACTATCTCGCTGGCTTTGCCTCGAATAGCTTCTAGTATCTGATCATGTCGCTTTGCTGTCATATCATTGCGTCTTTTTACCATTAATCGCTGCAAAGATACAAATTTTATTTGTATGTTGCAAGGATTTAATTTAAAAATCGAGCCTGATTACAATGACCATGTCGGGTTGACACAAAATCTCTTTTCCTGATGGGGGTGCATATCGTTATGATAATCAGCCCATTAGGTTTGATTTAACATTCTTTTATGAACAGAAATAATGGGAGCCAAGGGGAACCGGTTCCATTTTTCCGTTGCAAAAGTACCAAATAAATGCGAGACTACCAAATAATAAGGTATAAAAAACTAATAATTATATTATTTTATTGCTTTTACTTTCTCTAAAAGCTCTTTGCAAGTTGCTTTTAGCTTACTGGAGTCTTTGAGACGGGAGATGGCTTGGAGGAGTCTTTCTTCGGATTGGGAGACGTTATCGTCAAGCTTGACGGCGGCAAGATACATGGGGAGGGCGAGCTCTGCCTCTGAGGCGGGGGTGTAGCCCTTAAAAGGCTTGAGACGCTCGCGGCAACGTCTGAGCTCAGAGAGCAACAGATAATACTCATTCTCCTGCTGGTACTTATCGGGGATCTCGAAGAGGAGTCTATGAGCCGTTTCCAGAAGGAGTTTCTTATCCTTGTCAATATCCTTAGAAGGGCGCTGGGGTAAATCGGGGGCCTGAATCATCTCGGGTTCCAAGTCTACCGCAGCAATAAGGGCGCCTGGGATCTGAACCACCAGATGCTTATTCCGCTTGCCCTTGATACGCATAATCACGCCCTCACGCCCATCATAGGGTCCTCCCTTAATCTTGATTTTATCCCCAGGATTCAGGGTAATCTCCTCTGGCCTGAAGTATGTAACATGCTCTTCATGACTCTCCGTGACAGCGATAAAATCTTCCATCGCCTTCGTGGGAACTGTCAGATATTCTTCCTTGTTCGAGAACGTCGATTTCCTCATATAGACAGGATAATGGGCATGGTTTATGACATAGTCTTTTACCTCGTCCTTGGTGCCTTTGACAAACATCAGTCCAGCGAGTGCAGGCACCAGCGCCCTGTACTTCTGTCTACGTCGGGTCTTTACCTCATATTTCAGGGGAACGAATGCATCCAGACCATACATCCTGGCATCATCCCTCACCCTGAGTTCCTTCTGCGGACTAGTACAGCCCAACGCATACCATATCTTTTCTTCGCTATTCTCGCTCATTTCGGCCACAAAGGTAGTGTTTTTTTTCGATTTAGCGAAAAAAAAGTGAATAAATAAAAAAACTCCCAGGGTTTTAATGACCTGGGATGTTCTTATTAGTATGTGATGTCAATCACTGGTCTGAAGTAGATTGCGGCGTCGTAATCTGTTGCCACAGGCCCCTCAACCGTAACAGTCCCATCAGACTCCTGACGATTAAACATCTTTTTCAGCGTGTTTCCATCCTTGCAGTAATACCACGCGTTGAAATAAAGCCCTTTGACAAAGTCATCAGCGATAAAGGCTGCACATTCTTCAGGTGTGGGCAGTCTCCAGTCCCCAGAGGTAACGCCTTCACCTTCAGGCTTTTTAACAATCGCGGCAAATGCCTCTGCCATCTTTGTCTCAGAGTCTATTTTATTATCTTGTGCTTTCCTCAGCAGCACAGCAGTCCTGGAGCCTGTCGCGACAACATAATAGCCCAGGTAAGTGCCACCAGGCACAGGGGTCGTGACTTTGTTCTCCTCATTAAACTCGAACTCGACGCTTTTAGACTCTCCCCAAGCCTGGGAAGTCAAGGCACCAGAGAGGATTACACCCTGCGACTCGTTATAGCTACCAACAATCTTGACTTTATGATTGGCTTCCAACTCTTCAGATGGTGAAAAAACATAACTATTAATGCCCTCAGTCCCGCTAAAACTGATGGTGATGATGGGCTTGCCTTTTGAAGGGAAAAGCATGGCATCGGGGGCTTTGGCCCAGGTTTTGCCTTCACCTTTCTCCAACGAGACTGTATAAGCCATCCCACCATTTTCGGTCTGGTAAGTTTCCTCCAACGTGATACCATTATAGAGGGGTTCTATTCTGACGGTGACTCCTGTAATATCATCAGGTACATCGCTAATTTTGACTTCTTCTATTTTAATCATTTTTCTTTTCAATTCGAGGTCAACAGGGAGGCTTTGGCCATCTTCTAATGTCACGCTCTGATGAGCCATCAACAGGTCTCCTAAAACTTCTCCTGATGCCCGAATCACACTGCTGGCAGAAGCCTCTGTCAGCGTAGGTAGGGTCATCTTGTTCAGGTCGTCGCTGCCAATGGCATAAATGTCGTAGGTTCCGGCATAGAGATTCCCTGAGTCATACTCTCCAGATGCATCTGTCTCCAGCAGCTTGACACAAGTACCGTCTGAGTTCATGACATAGACCCTGCCTTCACTGACAGGGTCAGCTGATCTGGTTCTGACTTTCAGTTGTTGGGTTTGGCCAAGAGTCAACTCTTGGTCGTTCAGAACTTCGTTCATTACTTGGTCAGTGCAGCTGATCAAAAAAAGCGTGCTGATTAATGCAGCAGCGTTTAAAAAATTCTTTTTCATAATTGTTGTTTTCTTAGTGTAAGACTTAATTTAACAGTGCAAAAATACAAATTATTTTTGAAAACAACAAATATAATTTGAGATTTTTATAAAAACATTCGTAAAGACGCGAAAAAGCAGGGTTTCCCCTGCTAGATCTCAACATCTCCAACCTCTTCTGGCTCTCCAGCCTTTGCCCTGAAGGGGTTGCCATGTTTTTTTAATTTGCCATGTTTTTATTTATTCTTTCATTCCTACTACTTCGAGATGGCAAGGATGAAGGTGGCGATGGACATGAGAGCGCTGGTTATGCTAAACCAGACAGAGGTGTTGGCTGAGATAAAGGCATTGCGCGTTTCAACCTTACGGGGCTCCACATAGACCACATCATTCTGCTGGAGATAAAAATATGGTGAATTGATAATGTTAGCATCATTGATATCCAACTGATGGAACTCCTTCTGACCATCTGCATTCTCACGAATCAGGAAAATGCGATCGCGATAAGCAAAGGTGGTCAAGTCGCCTGCCTGAGCAATCGCCTCAAGGATGCTGACCTTTTCATTCTGGGTGGTAAAGACACCAGGAGTCTTTACACCGCCCAGTACAGCGTATTTATAGTTCATCATGCGCACATGGACCACTACATTCTCCGTCTCGGCCATATAGGGCTGGATCTTGCTCTTAATCAACTGCTCGGCCTCTGTTTTACCCAAGCCACCTAGATGAATCGTTCCCAAGACTGGGTATTCAATGTTACCATCGTTATCGACCAAATAGTCATAGATAGTACCCTGACCAGTGGTAGTCGTTGTCGCTGAAGAACCTGTGAGTTTCAACAGATTGAAAGGCTCTGATGACTCAGGGGTCATCGTAAAGACCTGAATCTGCAGAATATCCTTGGGCATAATCTTGGCGTCGTAGAGGGCCTTGGAGAGGGCTGTATTGACCTCGTCTTTATTCTCAAAGTAAACTACTTTCTTGGTGCTGACACACGATGTCAATAATAATGAGAAAATGAGAAAATGAGAAAATGAGAAAATATATTTTTTCATAATGTACATTATTTCTTATTAAGTTTATACTTTTTAGAGGTGGTATCGATGGCATTGAGAGCCAGCATGATATGGGGAAGATTTGTCTCGCCTGCGAGGGATTCTACGACTGACTTATCCGTAGAGCCTGACTTTACGACATAGAGGGTAGCATCGGCGAAAGCGGCGAGCTGATAGGCATCAGCGTATTGGCTCAATGCAGGGGAGTCGAGAATGACAAAGTCATTCGCATCCTTAGCCTGAGATATTGATTGGGCGAATTCTTCGCCTGCTAATATATCGGCTGGATGGGGAGAGTTTAGAGTTGACGGTTTACTGTTTACAGTTGACAGTTTACTGTTTACAGATGACGGTTTACAGCTGCGGAGATCACTATTAATCAAGGCGACTGACTTGCCAATGGCGGTAAGACTTTCCTCGAGTTTTTTAGCAATGAAGGTCTTGCCATCGCCATCGGTGGGGGAGGCGACCAAAAGAACCTTTTGGTTTTCCTTTATATTCAAAAGGATATTGGTGCGGAGGTTGCGGATGGCATCATCGCTGTCCTGGAGAGGGATCTCTGCCAGGATGGGGAGCTTGGTAGCTGCCTCGAGTTCAGCACGCGTATCAATCTTCTGCTTGAACATCTGCAGGAGGTAGAGAATACCCATAGGAAGGAGGGCTCCCAGGAAGAGGGCTACCAAGAGCACCATCTTCTTCTGGGGTTTACTGCTGGCAGGATCAACTGCAGGGGGATCAACGAACTTACCCTTGTCGGTGGTATTGGCCAGCTCCATAGCTGTCTCCTCGCGCTTCTGCAGCATCAGGAGGTAAACACCTTGTTTGATCTCACGCTGGCGACCAATCTCTGTGAGAACACGTTCCATCTTAGGAGCTGTGCCAACCTTACCCATATATTTGCTGTATTCACGCTCCACGGCACGTTGCTTCATCAGGATGCTCTCACGATCACGCTTCATCGCAATTTTGATATTAGGCTGGAGTTCCCGGATAGACTCTGTCAGGCGTTGTACCTGAGGAGACATTTCGCTCAAGCTCTTCAGCAACTCCTTACGTTGGTTCACCATCGTGTTGTGCTGCTGAATCAGTGAGGCATTCTGTGTACCCACCGCACCATCTGCCTTCTCCCCCCCACTGGCACCAAGGCTCAGGGGAACAAACTCAAAGAGGTTATCGGGGTCGTTAACGAACTCACTCAGGTAGTCGTGGAGCTGGAGTTGTGTACCAATCTCGACCAACTGGGTCTCGTAAAGGCTTTTTTTGGTCATCACCTCCTCAGCATCGATTTCGGGGGTAGTAATCTGGAAGTTCTTCTTGGAGTTCTCCCAAGCTGCATCTGAGGATCCGAGTTCGGCGTCAATCTTTGCCAACCGGGCATTGACAAACTCATCGGTCTTACGCGCCTCTTCGTTCTTCTCGTCATTGGCACGCTGGTTATAGGCCTCCACCAGGTGGTTGACATAGTCGATACCACGCAGCACGTTCTGGTCAGTGATCGAGACATTGAGCATATTCATGACCTTCTTTGAAGGTGGCTCCAAGGTTGTGCGTCCGATAAAGTCATTTGCAGCTGTTGTAGGAGGTGTAATGGTCACCTTCAGGGTATAACCACCCTCGTAGTTTTTCGCCTGCTTAGCAGGGAGATTATTCTCCTTGATGGTCAGCGTGCCCGACTCGGTCTTTAATGTGGCCGGGAGGGTTGCAAAGGTCTGGGAGGGGAGATCCGTCTCGTCCTTACCCTCAACCAATGTCGGTTCTACGGTATAACCACTATTATCTTTTGTAATCGTGAGTTTGATCTGATGGAAATAGAGGGGGAGCTCTGCATCCATCCATGCCAGATGGGCGTCATCGAGTGTTACCTCGACAGGATTGTTCTGATAGAGCAAGGTCTTTTTGCCCCACTTGCTGAGGCGATACTCTGTATAGAGACCCAAATCCTTCACTACATTGCGTACCAAGGTATTAGAGAGGATAATCTCTTTCTCGGAATCAATAGAAGCAGCACCTGCTGCCCCACCTAAGCTGCTACCTAAGCCCATGGGGAGACTATTGAGCATGGCCAGACCTGCTGACATGCCACCGCCACCCTTCTTTGACTTATCGATAATCTCCATCTTACCAACGACAGAGACGGTACTGGGGGTAAACCACAGGTAGACAAAGGCCACAAGGACACAGGCTATCATACTGATGAGAATCCAGTGCCAGTTGAGAATGAAAAGATTCAACAGCTGTTTAAAATCAAAAGCTGACTCTTCGTCTTCGAGAATTACGGGGTTATTATTTTCGTTCATTTTTATTTTATTATATTACTTATATTTCATTAGCATCGCTTTTCGCTCGCTATTTCACAAGGTTAAGCTTTTTGCAAAAGCTTGACTTGGTTCACGCTCGGAAGAGCTCAAGCAAGCTTGGCTTTTCACTCGCTACTTCACCAAGTTCATCACAGACACCAGCAATGTCACGATAGTCGCCATGGTGGTGGAGAGGGAGCCAATCTGGGCGATGGTCTCGGTGGCTGTCTTGGTCTTAGCCGGGACGATAATCTCACAACCGGGCTCAATCTTGGAGCCTCCCTTAGCCCGGGAGACAGTACCATTCTGATAGAGAATATAGGTACGGGACTTCTTGGCGCGATTGCCAAAGCCACCTGCCTGGTTGACATACCACTTGTAAGCCTTGCCGGGGCTGTAAGCCACTGTATTGGGATACATCACGTTACCATTGATCTTCACCGTTCCTGTATACTCAGGCACTACCAGGCGATCACCCTCACGCAAGATGATATCATAATCACTGCCAGGATTCTCCAAAGCCTTGTCGAGGTTGATACCTACATAATAGATACTATCGGTACGGGTCACCTGCGTGGTATCAAGTCCCTGACCTGTCTGCTGACGAGCCATGCGCAGAAGCTGCTCTACACGGAAACGCTCATCGGGATTGAGCACACGCTCAACACGGGCACCACGGACGTAGGCTTCCTCAGTGACACCACCTGCGGCCTTGATTGCCTCAGAGAGGCGCAGATTCTTCGTCGGGAGACTATAGACACCCTCAAAGAGTACCTCGCCTACGACACTGATATTGCGCTGGGGCTGATAGCCTGGGCTCTTGCGTACGAACACCTCATCATAAGGCTGAAGCTTAAAGCCTGTCTGACCATCGACCACAAACCCATTCTTGATTGAGAAAGAGAAAGTCTGGGCAATCGTCTTATCAGAAGTGGTAGCTCCCGGATCTGTGATACGACGGGACACATCTACACGGGCTGTAGAGGCTGCATCAGTGGGACCACCTGCCTGCAGGATGAAGTCCTCGATAGTCATATCATCAGCATACTCGTAGGTGCCAGGGAACTGTACCTCGCCCCAGATAGTCAATGTGCGCTGAGACATGGCCTCCTGACGGAAGGGGATATAGAGCACATCCTCGTTCTCGAGGGTCACATCAGCAGCTGTACCAGCCATGATGCCATCGAGATCGATAGAGACAATCCGTTTCGTACGGTCAGTCTTCATACGATGGAGCACTGCACGAGCCAGGAAAGCATCCTCAGTCAGTCCACCGGCATTCTCAATGATCGAGCGCACTGAAGAACAGTTACCCAGGTCATACATACCCGGATGGAAGACTGCTCCCTGAATCTCGACCGTATTCTCATAACGGCCCTGAATCGAGTCAATGATCACCGAGTCACCATCAGCCAGGCGGAATTCGCCAAAGTCAAACTCCTTGACCTGATAAGCAGAATAGCGATCACCTGCTGTGCGATGTACACGAACAGCCTCCTTATAAGACTTATTGGCAAAGCCACCGGCATACTTCAACAGAGTCGCAATGGTCTCATTGGGTTTCATCTCATAGGCCATCGGGCGCTTCACAAAGCCCTGCACATCGACAATGCACTCGTAAGGACCAACGATAATCACATCATTGTCCTGCAGATGGACATTGCCTGCCTGTCGGCCATTGAGGATATAGTCATAGACATCGACCGTAGAGAGCAGTCTGCCTCCGCGGAATACCTTGATATTACGCAGGGTTCCCACGCCATTGACACCGCCTGCCATATAAATGGCATTGAAGACCGTGGCAAAGGCTGAGAGGGGATAAGTGCCAGGAACAGCCACCTCACCCATCACATTGACCTGAACAGTACGGGTCTGACCTACCGTCATACGGATAGAAGAGCTCTTATAGCGCTGACCCAGTTCCTCGCGGAGCTTTGCATTGGCCTGAGCCACAGAGAGACCGCCAATATGAATGGGGCCATAGCCCTCGACCACAATCACACCATCGGGGGATACCTCGAGCTGCTGGGACTTCTGAGAACCGCCATAGATATCGAGGTTCACCTTATCGCCAGGGCCTACTACATAACTCTGGGGGGTAGAGACATTCATCGCTGGTTCGAAAGAGAGGTTCTTCTTATTGAAGATATCACGACCGAACACGCGTTTGCCATTGACTCTATTATCTACTGTATCAGGGATATAGACCTGTGCACGATTCTCTGTCAGACCATCTGTATTGCCTGAGCCAGAGGGTTGTACCTGAGTTGTCACCAAGGGAACGCCCTGGGCATTGACTCTCACTGAGCCATTGCTCTCGCGCAAACGGGAGGTTGCAACATCGTCACCTATTCCAAGGCCTGCACCAGAGCCAGAGCCTGCACCTGATTCTTGCATTTGCTTGCGAACTCGCTGTAACTGTTGGGCTGTCACACCACGTTGCATCAGTCTCATAGCTATCTGAGACTGGCTGGCACCTGATTTCAGTTCGCGCTGAATATAGGTTTGGACTTGAGTATCGCTCATTCCTTGGCCTGCAGCAGTCATACTGAGGCCGAGGAATAATGTCAATGACAGTAGTATTTTCTTCATATATTTGGTTATACCATATTATAAACGGTTGCAAAATTACAACTTTTATTGCAATTCTCCAAAGAATTCGCAATAATTTCCCATTTTAATGCAAATTTTGCTCTTTCTTTGCAGAATTCGCAGGGCTTTGCCCTACTACACAGCGAGATTCTATCTCGCGCTGGGGAAAATCCCCAGTCCCCTTTTGCAGGGTTCCCCTGCATGCACACACCACACACAGTGAGGCCAAGCCTCACGCTGGGGGATACCCCCAACGCGAGATGCAATCTCGCTGTGTGAATGAAGGGGATGACCCTGCAAAGGGTGCAGGACAATGCCCTGCTTAATAGATGAATACTTTATAGGATTTGATAGAACCAGGAGCGCCCTGTTCTGCCCTAGGAAGATAATCTATGGCAGAGATGGTCTGGACTGACCCTAAGTCGATCACTAAGAGATGAGGAAGCGGAGACTTCCTGGCAGTACGCCAGTACGTAGACTCCTGAAGATCATAGACCTTCTCACCTGTGAAATTCCCCCGATGGATGTCCTCACTGTCAGCATATTTGACAGTCCAAGGCTCACGAGAGATGCGATTCCCATCAGCATCACGAGCATAGAGCTCTGCGATGGCTACATCATCCTTGCCATCATGTGTCGAAAGCACCTGGATAGCAATATAACGCCCCTTCTGCGAAGAAGCAAACCTGATACTCTGCCAACCATTACCAGCAGCCAATTCACCCTCAGCCACAGGTGTGGCAGAGTTGAGATCAGGCTTGTCACCTGGATCATTATGTGTCCGAGATTTTTCCATATTCAGCTTATCCAACTCAGGCTGATTCTGGGCAAATAGCACCGCCTTCTTGGGTCCTACGACATCGAGGACAATGACCTCATTACGACCCGGTTTCAACCAACAGCCCGGAACAAAGAGCGTCTGCTGGGGTCCAATGTTCCAGAAACGTCCAATGGCATGGCCATTGACATAGACCTGACCCTTACCAAACTGTTCCAGATTCAGGAAGGTATCCCCCAGATGCTTCTTCTTCAGGTTGAAGTAACCCCGATAGTAACCACGCCCATGGAAAGGACTGCCTCCACCATTAGCTGCAGCTGTTGAGAGGGCATGAACAGCCGTCTGATAATCATCAGGAATGGTCAGGATCGACCAACGCTTCAGGTTCCAAGAGAGCTCATGCCCCTCCTGTTCGGCGGTAATCACCACACTCTCAGTGATGCCCTTGTAGTCCTTGATGGCCCTACCAAAGTTGATACGTCCCATAGCCTCAATCAGAATCTTCAGCTCCTGACCCTTCTTGACAGGCGGGAGTTGGATGCTCTTCTCATTGCGCACTCGGTCAATCTTACCGATATACTTCCCATCGATGAAGATCTGCGCAAAGTCGTGCCCATCATTGAGCGTCAGCACTGAGGGTGAAGAGATCTCGGGCAACATGGTGATATAGACCATCGAACCCCAACCCTGATCGAGTTCCTCCATCGTACGAAGGGGAGAATCCATCACCAAAGAGTCAGCCCCTTGAAGGATATCAGCAAACTCCATCAGTTCGAACTGGGGGATACTGATGAGATTAGCCGGTGGGGCAGGCACATCAGGAAGTGGGGTCCTACTGTACTTCTGCAGCTTCTGACGCAGGAGGAAATACTTATCTGTAGCCCCACCATACTCATTGATGGGGGCATCATAGTCGTAAGAGGTGACATCAGGGGCAAAACCCGGGGAATTGGCTCCTGCCCAATGCCCAAAGGAAGTACCTCCATGGGTCATGTAAAGTGAGAAACTGATACCCTTGGAGAGCATCTCATCAATGCCCTCGACCATATCCTTGGCAGGACGGGTCTCATGATTAGCGCCCCACTTATCAAACCAACCGCTCCAGAACTCCGAACACATCTTAGGTGCATCTGGGCGCAACTCTCCCAAGCGTTTGAATTGCTCATCGATATTCGCGCCAGTACCAAAGTTCATCGTCCATACCAGGTCATCAAGGCCGTTTTTCTCAAAATTCGAACTCCAATCGCACTGGAAAAGCACGGGGAGCTTTGAGTTTATAGTTGATAGTTTAGAGTTTATAGTTGAAAGTTTAGAGTTTAGAGCAGTACCCCAAGTATCCTTAATCATGTCGCGAATAGCGGACACATAGGGCTTATCCTCACCATAGGAGCCATATTCGTTCTCGACCTGAACCATGATGATAGGACCACCTCGCTGAATGGTCAGAGGGGCCAACTGCTCACCTACCTTCTCCTCAAAGATACGGACCCGTTCCATGAAATAAGGATCCTGTTCGCGCAAGCGGATATCCTTCTTCTTCAGTAACCACCAGGGCAGACCACCCATCTCCCACTCCGCACAGACATAGGGACCAGGGCGCACAATCACATACATGCCATGCTTCTGGGCCAAACGACAGAAAGCTGCCACATCGTTATTACCCGTGAAATCGAACGCACCCTCCCGCTGCTCGTGGATATTCCAGAACACATAGATACAAAGGGTGTTCATACCCAGCGCCTTACACATCTGGATGCGATGTTCCCAATAAGGTCGGGGAATACGGGGATAATGCACTTCAGCGGCTTTCACGATAAAAGGCTCCCCATTCAGGAGGAATGTTTTGTTACCAACAGTGAAATCTCCTGCCATCAACAGCATCGGAAATACAAGAAAAAGTGTCGTTAGTAGTGGTCTTAGCTTTTTCATTTTGTTTCATTTTATTGTTTATGTGTGCAAAAATATAAAAAAATGAGAAATTGAGAAAATGAGATAATGAAAATTAAGAAATATTTTGTATATTTGCAGCAGAATCATTAATAATAAACCATTATGGAAATAAAGAGCAAGTTTCAAAACGTGGTAAAATGGGTTTTACCTTTTTACCTTTTTACTTTCTTACCTTTCAATGCAAAGGCAGAGGATGGTCACCAGTTGTGGCTGAGATATCAGGCATTAAACCAGGCAAAGGTGACAGGTGTGGAATGTCTGGCAGCAGAGGAACTGCGGACCTACAGTACACAGGATGTGGTGCTCAAGCTCGATCCTACGATGGAACAGGATGCGTACTCTTTAAAAGTAAAAGAGGAAGAAGGTAAAAAAGTAAATGAGATCACGGCCAAGAATGAGATTGGACTGTTGTACGGTGCATACGCTTTGCTACGTGGAGAAACCACTGGCAGCAAACCTTTCTTCAAACTCCGTCTGTTGAATCACTGGGACAACCTGAATGGCACCATCGAAAGAGGCTATGCAGGACTGAGCATCTTCTGGAAAGGAAAGGACAGCGGTAAGACTATCCGCGATCACAAGATCTTTGTGGAGGATCCTGACCAGCCCATCGATACAGCATTGATCAAGGAGTATGGTAGGGCCAATGCATCCATCGGTATCAATGGTACCGTACTCAACAATGTGAATGCATCGCCCAAGATGCTGTCGGATATATATATTAATAAGGTAAAGACCTACGCCGATATCCTGAGACCTTATGGCATCAAGGTGTATCTGTCAGTGAACTTCGCCTCGCCTATGACCATCCCTGCCAAGGGATTCAATGACAACAAACCCGTAAAGACTGCTGACCCACTGGACAGACAGGTAAAGGGTTGGTGGAAGGCCAAGGCCAAGGAAATCTATGAGCAGATTCCAGACTTTGGTGGTTTCCTCGTGAAAGCCAATTCTGAGGGTCAACCCGGCCCCTTCGACTATCAGCGTACACATGCTGACGGGGCCAACACACTGGCTGATGCCGTGAAGCCTTTTGGGGGTATCATCATGTGGAGAAGCTTTGTATATGGTGCCAAACATAAGGGTGAGGACCGCGTGAAACAGGCTGTATCTGAGTTTGTTGAACTCGATGGTGACTTCCGCGATAATGTTATCCTACAGTCAAAGAACGGTCCACTCGACTTCCAACCGCGTGAGCCATACGCTCCTATCTTCGACAATATCAAACAGACCAAGCAGATGGCTGAGTTGCAGATTACCCAGGAGTATCTGGGACAGTCGAGACATCTGGTCTATCTGGCTCCTATGTGGCGCGAGTTCTTCGGGTTCGTAGCCCCAGAGAAACTTGTGGGTATCGCTGGTGTAGCGAATATCGGACTGGATACCAACTGGTGTGGCCATCACTTCTCACAGGCTAACTGGTATGCCTTTGGCCGTCTCGCCTGGGATCCAACCATCACCAGCGAGGACATCGCCAAAGAGTGGCTGGAGCTCACTTTTGCAGTCAAGGATCAGGATGCCATGAGTGCCTCACTCTGTGAGGAGGAGTTGCTCAGTGTGATGTTGAGATCACGCGAGGCTTGTGTGGATTATATGATGCCCATCGGTCTGCACCATATCTTCGCCTTTGATGAGCACTATGGCCCGGAGCCTGATGGTTTCAATCCCCATGTGCCCCTGGAGTGGTGTCCTGTATATTACCATCGGGCCGACTCCTCTGGTATCGGCTTTGACCGTACACATGCAGGGTCTGATGCCACCTCACAGTATCGGGAGCCCTACTGTTCTATCTATGATGATATCAACACCTGTCCGGAGAGATATCTGTTGTGGTTCCACCATGTACCCTGGGATTACAGGCTTAAGAGTGGCAGAACAGTCTTAGAGGAAATGGCATTCCGTTACAACCGCGGTGTCAGTGAAGTGGAGGACTTCCTCCGCGTTTGGCAGGAGGTCAAGCCACAGATTGATGACCAGCGGTGGCAGGAGGTTCAAGACAGGCTTGAGCATCAGCTGGATAATGCCAAGGAATGGCGTAAAACTTGCCTCGATTATTTCGGAAGTTTTTCTTCCAAATAATCTCGCTGAGATACAAAAGCAGGGTTCATCCCTGCTTTTTTTTGCCCAGCGAAGCTTTGCTTCCCTTTGCAGGGTTCCCTTCCATTCACACAGCGAGACTTTGTCTCGCACTTCTTTTCGAAAAGAAGCAAAAGGAACCTGTCCTTTTCTTCGGCGCGAAGAAAAGAACTAAAAGAAGCATCCACCCCCTCCAAGGCCTCCCCCTATATGGGGAGGATGCAATTGATTCCGGGCAGAGACCGCCCTCCATCAAGGACTTCTTGTAAGGTTCACATAGCCTGTGCCCCTTCGGGGTGAACCTTGGTCTTTGACATCCCTGCTT
>JAEEGL012229956.1_pt1 | contig 75188 bp, 72 predicted proteins | sample 9134231 | NCBI WGS metagenome assembly JAEEGL01 (sample SAMN16246548, study PRJNA631951) | gut metagenome | biome: gut microbiome; feature: rumen; material: fiber-attached | host: Bos | place: Iran: Karaj | collected 2018-10 | reverse complement strand
CTCCGCCGCGACCGGACATAAGTTTGGAAGCTGGAAGGCTGACAAACAGCCCACCTGTACGTCCACCGGCAGCGAGCAGCGTACCTGTTCTCGCTGCGGCAAGACCGAATCCCGCGCCGTGGATGCCCTCGGTCACGATTGGGTGCATCACGATGCGGAAGTGGAGTGGGTTATGAAAGCAAAATGTCGGTGCGGAGCAATTTTTGATACTGGCGCCGAATGGTGGGAGCATTGCCAGTATTACATGGATCTCACAGACGAGACCGGTGATACTTCATACGAAGACGCCCACTCTGGCTACACTTCCTATTGGGAAGAGGTTGTCATCAAGGCGGCATATGATTCCTGCTCTCGCTGCGGCATGACAAAGTGACAATGTGATCATCAAAAAACTCCCGTGAGAATTGCCTCACGGGAGTTTTTGCAAGTTTTATTTTGACAAGGCGCATATATTCAATATTGACAAAACAAAAAAGAAATGTTATAATCAACGCGCAGAGCAAAAACTGCTATATTTTCTGAAAAGGAGGATACATCATGCAGAATGTATTCAAACATGGATTCCGGCGCACGGTGGCTTTGATTCTCGTGCTGCTGATGCTTTTCACGCTGCTTCCTGTTTCGGCATTTGCCGACGACAGCGAAACCGAGCCCGTGATCGAGGCCACAATTGAAGCGGTGAGTGAGCAGAGCGAGGACGCCGCCCCGGATGTGCCGGAAAGCACGGCAGTAGAAACCGTGCAGGAAGAAGAAGTCGTTTCGGAAGAAACGGACGACGAGGCAGATATTCCGCCCGCCTCCGAGGAAGCCGAAACAGATGTTTCGCCCGTCGAAACCGAAGCTGCTGACGATCCGGCTCCGATTGACAGCGAGGCAACGAACGCTGAGCCGGCAGAAGACCAGATCCCGACCGACCTTGAGGAAATCGAGGAACAGGCCGAGATTGAGATCCAGCCGACCGGCAAGAAAGAGGCATCCGAACTTTGGCCGAACGCAGAAGTGTTTGTCTATACGCTTCCCGGCAGCCGTGCTACAGTTCACATTTACAGGGACTCGTTCCTGGACGTCTATTTCAAGCAAGGCTACAAGAGCGGCAATTTCCCCTGGACGGCAACCGCATATCTTACTGGCAACCCGCTCTCTCCTGTTGGCGGTCAGTGGGCCTATTGTATCGACTACGCTACCCCTGCGGTCGCTGGCAACTATAACAGCGTTTCGCTGGAGGACGTTGCGCTTTGGAAGAATAAGAGCGCTGCACAGAAGCTGGGCGTTCTTCTCGCCGTGTCGAATGGTGCTGGCACGAACGGCGGCTATCTGGACTGGATTGCAACTCAGGTTGTTGTTTGGGAATACATGGCTGGCAGAACCAGCGCGTCCCAGAACTACAGTATGGGATTCTCGTTCTACAGCGATGGAAATTACTCTCACCCCAGAAGCGATATTCTGAACAAGCGCACTGCACTCCTGAACAAGATCAAGCAGCATGAGACAAACATCAATCTGGCAGGCGCTACAACCAGCGGCACCACGCAGACTGTAACACTTTCTTTCAATGGTGTTGGCAGCAACTACGCACAGGAAATCACCGATCAGAACGGCGTGGTTGGAAATGGCGACTGGAAACTTGATGTTCCGGAAGGCGTTCATGCTGAAATCTCGAATGGCAAGATTGTTGTTTATCCCACCGCCGTATTTACAGGTGAGAAAACAATTACCGTTGACCGTAAGGTTTCCGGCAACGCATATGCGTTCGCGGCAAATCAGTGGTTGATTACCGGCCATCCCAAGAACCCGTATGAGTTCAAGATCAAGCTGACCGTCAACCCCGGAAAATCTTTCACCCTGATCAAAAAGTCTGCCGACCTTTCGGCGGCTATGCAGGAGTGCATCGAGGGCAACCCGCTGTACACCCTGAAGGGCGCACAGTACGGCGTCTATACGGATTCCGCCTGTAACAATCTGGTTGAGACCCTGACGACTGATGCGAACGGTAAGGTCACGACTACCAAGATCTGGCCCGTGGGCACGACCCTCTACGTCAAAGAGATCAAAGCTCCGTCCGGCTATCTGCTCGATCCGCAGATTCACAGCCTGAAGATCAAGGATGGCGAAAACAAGCTCGAAGTCAGAGACCAGCCGACGTTTGACCCGGCGGCAATTAAAATTCAGAAAACCGGAACCACCGGTGCTCCGATCAAAGATACCGTCTTTGAAGTCAAGTTCTACGGCGCTGACTGGGCGGACGAGAGCCATCTGCTCCGCACCTGGTATTTTAAGTCGGATGAAAACGGACGTATCAATTTTGATGAAGGCCACCTGATGTCCGAATACAACGGCGTCCAGTCCGACGCACTTTACAATCCGAATGGAGCGATTACATGGTTCCCGCTGGGATGTGCGGTCGTCAAGGAAGTCAAAGCTGCTGACGGTTACATTCTGCCGACCGGCTACGATGGACGAATCATCCTGTTTGTCCGTCAGGGCGGTCAGAAGGAACCTGTCAACGGCGCGGAAGCAATCGGGTATTGGGGCACCGGCTCTGCCGATCCGATCACCGAGGGCAATCCCTACGGTATTTTCCGGTTTGAGAATGGCGAGCTGACCGCTGTGAACGGCGAAGACGTGTCTATCGGCACGAATGCCAAGAACCCGGTCAATGATTCCCATATCTGTGCCGCGGTTGAGAACGCTGTGATCGTCGATACGGTTGACTATCACAACCTCGTGATCGGCGAGACCTATCAGGTCAAGGGCTGGCTGGTCGATCCCGAAACGGGCGACCCGCTCCTGATCAACGGTGAGATGGTCACTGCTGAAAGCGAACCGTTTGTCGCAGAAACCCGCGACGGCTCCATCGAAGTCACCTTCACCTTTGACGCCTCCGGTCTTGAGGGCAGCTCCACTGTCGTTTTTGAGGAGCTGTGGTGCAACGGCGAAGTCATTGCCGACCACAAGAACAAGGACGACGAAGATCAGACCATTGAGTTCCCCGAACCGATCATTCATACAACTGCTGTCAATGCTGAGAACGGCGGCAAGGTCTTCGACCCGCTGGATGATGTTGTCCTGAATGATACCGTGGACTATGAAGGTCTTGTTCCCGGCTATGAGTACATTCTGAACGGACGGCTCGTGTTCAAAGACAGCGGCGAATCCGTTCTTGCCAATGACGGCAATCCCGTTGTTGCGACTGTCACTTTCACGCCCGAAGAATCCAACGGCTCTATCGTTGTCCCCTTCACGTTCAACGCCTCTACGCTGGCCGGCAAAGAGCTGGTCGTGTTTGAGACGCTGATGATCGGTGAAAAGTTTGTCGTCAAGCATGAGGATCTGTACGACGAAGGACAGACCGTTCGTGTCACCGACGGCAAGCTGCAGACAACCGCCCTGTGCAACGGCGCTCACGAAGCTGTTGTGATGGAAGACACGGTTGTTATCATCGACACCGTGAAATACGAAGATCTGATTCCCGGCGCGGAATACAGACTGGATGGCGTTCTGATGGATAAGGACACCGCCCTGCCTCTGCGAATCCACGGTCAGGAAGTCCGGTCCAGCGTTACGTTCGTGGCAGAAGAAGCAAACGGAACCGTTGAAGTTCGGTTTGAGTTCGACAACAGCGGCATCGTCGGCAAGACGGTTGTTGTGTTCGAGACCGCATACCGCAACGATAAGGCTTTCCTTGTCCACGCTGATCTGGGCGACGAAATGCAGACCGTGTATTTCCCTGTGCCTGAGATCCATACGACAGCGACAAACGCGGAAGACGGAAGCAAGGTCTTTGACCCGCTGGATCACGTCACGCTCAATGACGCTGTTACCTATACCAATCTCGCGCCGAACTACAGCTATACGCTGAACGGCTCTCTCGTCTTCAAGGACAGCGGCGATCCCGTCCTCGACGAAAACGGCGACCCCATCACTGCGACCATGACGTTCAAGCCGGACGAAAGCAATGGCGTTGTCAACGTTCCGTTCGATTTCAATGCCTCGTCTCTGAATGATCGTGAGATCGTTGTCTTTGAGACGCTGACGGCGGACGACAGCAAATCCGACGCATTCCCGCTGGTCCACAACGACCTGAATGACGAAGATCAGACCGTCCGCGTCACGAACCCGGAGATTGAGACGGAAGCTGATTGCGAGAACTACGACAACATCCTGATCCCCAATGCCGAAATCACCATCAACGATACAGTCAACTACACAGACCTGATCCCCGGCAAAACCTACGTTATCACCGGCGTTCTGATGGACAAGGCTACGGAGAAGCCGTTCCTGATCAACGGCGAGGAAGTTACTGCACAGACCGAGTTCACCCCGGAGGAAGCCAACGGCAGCGTGGTTGTGACCTTTGTCTTCTACAATGTTGATCTGATGGGAACAACGCTGGTTGCCTTTGAAACCCTGTCTCGTGATGATCAGGAACTTGCCGTTCATGCTGACATCAACGATGAAGCACAGACGGTTGAGTTCCCGGAGATCTCCATTCACACGATGGCGGTCAACGCCGAGGACGGCAGCAAGGTCTTTGACCCGCTCGAAAATGCCAAGCTGGACGACACCGTATTCTACGAAGGTCTGCTCGTCGGCGGTCATACCTATGGGCTGTACGGCATCCTGATGGACAAGGCCACCGGAGAGCCGCTTCTGATCAACGGCGAACCCGTAACCTCGTTTGTCTCGTTCGTTGGCGAGGAATCTACAGGCAGCATTGTCGTTCCGTTCGAATTCTCTGCTGCTGACCTTGCCGGAAAAGAGCTGGTCGTGTTTGAGACGCTGACGCTTCTTGACAATGACGATTCCGTGCCGCTCGCGTCTCATGCGGATCTGGAAGACGTAGGCCAGACTGTTAAGGTCAACTCTCCGGAACTTGGCACAATGGCAAGCTCTACGAGTGGTGAAAAGACCGTTGAGATCACGAAGGCCATCAAGATCAAAGACGAGGTTTCCTACAAGAACCTGACGCCCGGCAAGACCTACACGGTCAAGGGTGTTCTGATGGACAAGTCCACCGGAAAGCCCCTGCTGATTAACGGCAAGGAAGTGACTGCGGAGACGACGTTCACTCCGACCGAACCGGACGGCACCGTGGTCGTCACCTTCGCCTTCAACGGCGTTGGTCTCGACCGGAAGGAAATCGTTGTGTTTGAAACGCTGTACCGCGAGGGCCAGGAGCTTGCCGCTCACGCCGACATCAACGACAAGAATCAGACGGTAACGCTGACGCCTCCGCCGCGCCAGACTCCTCCGTCTCCGAACACCAGCGACAACACCAACATCGGCATCTGGATCGCGCTCGGCATTCTTGCCATTGGCGGAATCGTGATTGCCGTTCTCTATCTGACAAAGAAGAAGGACGGCGAGCCTGAATCCAGCGAGGCTGAAACCGACACCAACGAATAACAATCCGAAAGGGGAGCGGGGGCAGTCCGCCCCTGCTCCCTGATTTTTCTAATAGGAGGGCATAATGCGAAAGCTGCGAAAGATTCGTATTTTGATGTACGTATTGCTTTTTCTCGCGTCCGCCGTCTTGCTCTTTGTCGGCTACAATCTCGTCAAAATTCAGCAGGTTTACGCGGCGGGTGAAAGCGCCTACAAGTCCCTCTCCGAACAGGTCGTAGTGACGCGGAAAACCACCAAAGAAGGTGTCAGCGTACCGATAGAAGAAAACAGCGAACCGTCTGATTCCCCGCAGTCGGAAGAGAATGAAGCTATAGAAGACGAATCTCCGGTTATATCAGTAGACTTCGAGAAGCTCCGAGAAATCAACTCGGATGCGGTCGCATGGATCTATTTCGACGACGACCATAGTTACCCAGTCATGCAGGGGAAGGACAACGACTACTACCTTCGCCACCTGTATGATAGATCCTACCATATCAATGGTACGCCGTTTCTGGATTGCCAATGTGCGAGAGACTTTTCCGACGATGTGTCGATAATTTATGGACACAATATGAGAGATGGGAGCATTTTCCAGATATTAACGGAGTATGCTAAGCCAAAATATCTGAAAGCACACGACCAGATCCTGCTGCTCACGCCTACAAAAGACTATGCTTTGCAAGTTCTATCATATCAGCTTGTTCCAAGCTACGATTCCATATATGAGATGAAGAAAAGCTGTCTTGTGGATTATATCGCAGTCGAGGACGATACGAGATATGTTCTTCTGTCTACGTGTTCCTATGAATATGAGGGTGCGAGGGCGGTTGTGATCTGCAAGCTCTCCAAGCTCCAGTGAGATTTTCCCGTATAATGAAAAGGAGGAAAAATGGCTGTAAAATCATCTTGTTTTTCCAGATGTACGATTATTTCGGCAGCAAGGTCTAAGAATCCGCGCCCAAACGCGGCGCGAATGGATTCCAAGATGCGCATTGTTTCTGATCCGGGCAAATGGCTTGTTGTTACGCGCACATTCAACAAGCGCCTGCAGGAAAAAGTTCTTACATTACAGTACGGAGAAGGAGAACCCGATATTGTAAATATGCGCGAGTCTGTCTACCAAAATCTGATCGACGGAACATACCACATTTCAGAGTGTCCGACAGCGCTCGTTGTGATGGACAAAAAGAACTGTCTGGTACATCCGGCCATGCGTGACGTAGAAAGTGGAACGATTGTCGTGTTCTGATCAACCAACTGAACGTTGCACAGTAGTTGGTGTATTTGGCGTGTCAGACAAAAAACTGTTGACAAATCAGAAAAAGAGAAGTACAATATAGGCGTACTTAAAGGAGAGCAATTTCGTTTTAGTACAGTTTTCATATTGTGTAAATTGACGCCCCACTTTTCGTTTTCGGACGAAAAGCTGGGGCGTTCGCTATGCGAACAGCAAAATGATTTTTGGGGCCGCTGTTCGTAACCGCTCGCTGCCCCAGCGAGAGAAAGGAGGCATTGAATGCCGCATATCTTTTTCGCATGCCCGGCTGAAGGGACGTATCTTTCGTCACTTCCGAATCCCTTCGACAAGTGGAACGCATCGAGCACCGACCCCTACAGTCCCAATTCCCGATGCATGCTGAACAGCACAGGGACAAGTTCACTGTACTACTCAGCCGTTGCAGCGATTCTGCGTTACCTCGACATTGAGCTGAACAAAGCCAAAGGCTACGTTGGCCTTGTTCAACAAGGTGTTTGGAGCGCAGAATACACCTTGAACACCGGCGACACCGTTGTTGTGCAATACAACAGCAACAACGGTTTGTACCAAGCCGTTGTTTGCAAAAGAGCCAGCGATGGTACGATCCAGTACGAATCGTACCCAAAGCTGGGACTCAAGAAAAAATTCGCGACTTCGGCGCCATTCCTCATGGCAATGATTCCTGCTATGAGGGAGAAATCTCCAGAGTTTGATTTGAACTTTCAGGAGTTCTATCGAAAGTATGACGCAGGCAAACCAGAAGAGGCAGAGAACTCCCTTAGATACCTCGTAGACTATATGTTCTACAGCATCGAAAAGGGAGAAATCCGGTGTGTGAACAAGCCAACGGGGATCGTTGACTTGCTTCCCCCGAGATCCGTTGAGAGCGGAGTTCTGGAAGGAGTGCCCGTGATCGGCAAGGCCGAATTCGTTCAAGGAACAGGAACGGAAACGGCAGACGCCGAAAATCCGGTCACAGCAGAAAATGAGAACGCGCTTGGCGTTCTCATGGAACTTCCGATGTTCAAGTCTTTTCGTGAGCGGGTCGCACCGCTTTTGAGCAAATCAGACTTTGATCTGATTCCGCAAATGGACAAAAAGCTGATCGTCCCCAAATGGGCGCTGCGTGTGGCAATCTCCTACATAGTAAGAGCCGATTTCGTCTCGCCCTGCAACTCAATTCGAATTGAGGGGCCAACCGGCGTCGGCAAATCATTTGCCCTCAAAATGGTTGCCCAGCTACTTGGCATTCCGTATTTCAGCATCAACCTGAACGCTGATACGGATACGGTCTCGTTGAAGAGCCAAGTAGTCCCGAAAACAAATTCGACGGACGAGAAGCCGATGATTCCTCCGACAGAGGAAGACTTCATCTATGCCCCGGAGCGGGCATGGGAGAAGATGACGGGCGAAAAAAAGGAGAACGTCACCGAGGAAGAAGCGAGAGCTTTATACTCCAGAATTACTTCCAAAGAAAAGCTCCCCTTTGTGAGAGTCCTTTCGGATCTCATGGAGCCGCTCCATCGAGGAATTCCCTGTCTCATTGAGATTCAGGAGCTGTCTCGTGCTCGCCCCGGCGTTGCTTCCGGCTTAAACGAGGTCTTCGATGTCGAGGGCTGGATTCATTTGGAAGCAACGGGAGAACGCTTCAAGCGTAATCCCTTGTCTCTGATCGTTTCAACAGACAACTTCGGCTATGCCGGATGCAAGAAGATTTCGCCGGACGTCCGCCGGCGCTTCAAGAAGTGCATCCGACTAAGAAAACCTGACAAGGATGAGACAGTTGCCCGTATCCATAAACGGATCGGGTTCGCTGATCTGACCACGTTGGGTCAGATGTACGACATCGTGATGTTTGTCGCAAAATACTGCGCCGAACACAACATCACAGATGGAGACGTTGGCCCTGCCGAACTGGAGGACTGGGCTTCCGCTCTTATGATGGAGCCTGAGTACCAGCTCCCGGAAAACGCCGAAGAAGCGTTTCGCGAGCAGGTGCTCACGAAGGCCACCGGCGACTCGGAAGAAGAAGACGCTCTTTTCAAGGAGGTCTGTCTGTCCAGCGAGGCAACGGGATTCTTTACCAAAACGTAACGGGCGGCTCTCCGGGGCCGCCCCCATGAGAGGAGTGAATAAGGTGAACGTAAAAAATATGCTTCGTAATCTGATCCAGAAAAAGAAAGGTCAGATTACGAACGAACAGCTGTTTGGCAAGCAGTTCTATGCGGAAGCCAAACAGCTTATCAGATCAGTGACGGGGCGTGATTATGACCTCGAAATCATTCACGACCCTGAAAACCCGCTGACGGGCTGCACAAACGGAACGAAGATCAGAGCGAATACCGGCTGCTCGTTGATTCAGGATCTTTCAAGCCCGTCTGCCAAAGTTGCTTCGGCACTTGGGCTGATCCTGCACGAATGCAGCCACCTGCTCGATGGCATCGTTGTAAAAGATGTCGTCGAAACACGACAACAAGTCGCCAGAGGCTTGTTACCGATCCAGCGCACGATGCTGTCGGAACAGGAACAGGCTGTAAAAGATGCTCTCGCAAGACCCATCGCTCGTCATGGGATTCTGGAAGTCTGGAACCGTCTGACGAATATCGGACTCGATGCACGAGACGAGGGGCTGCTGTACTCGAACTTCGGAGGTGTCGTCGGCCATTGCATTACAGCCCTCAACACGCCGATCTTAAACGGGCTGCTGCCTGTTGAGGATCTTCGTGCAAAGGGTAAGGGCAATACCCTGATGTCTCTGATCTTCCAGCGGACACTGTTTGGCTCGGTCGCTGCAATCGACCGAGATGCCTTTGAAACATCTGAAGAAGGCGTATGGCTGAAAAACCTTGTCCCTCAAATTGAGGTCCTCCAAACCTCTGCGGACAAGGAGGCTCGCGCCGAAGCAGCGTTTCAGATCCTGGTTGCTCTGTTGCCGGAAGTAGCTTCGGAAGCCCCGCCGGAACAGAACGGAGCGCCAGGCTCGGACGAGGAACAGGGAACAGCGGTGCCTCTCCCATTCGCGTTAGAGCAGATGGGACCGGCGTTGGAGCAAATGGCAAGTGATGCCGCCGGCGCTATGTCCTCCACCACCCCGACTATTCAGAATCCGACGAGAATGGGGGGAGGAATGAAACCTCCCTCGCAGTCGGGAAATCAGCAGAATGAAGACTCTGCTGCGTCCAGAGTGATTGACACGATGGTACAGCAGATCCAAGAGTCTGTTGCTGAAGAAGAAGCCATACAAGAGCTTCAGCAGGAAATTGCGTCGGCAACAGACCGCGCAATAAGGGCAGTAAAACTGCCAAAAATCCATCGGGGCGTTCCGTTCACTATTGAACGTCCTGATGATGCTTCTGAGTATACCTACAACAAAATCATGGAAGAAGTCGGCGGCCCCACGAGACGTTTGGTTGCTTCCATGAAAGCCATGTTTGAGGAAATCAGGCAGGGCAGCACGACGCGAGGAGTAAGCACAGGACGGCTTGACAGCCGTTCACTTTACCGTCTTGACATAGATCAACGGATTTTCTATGACAAGACAGCTCCGCGGGATGTACCTGATCTTGCGGTGATGATTGTTCTCGACCAATCCGGCAGCATGGATGGCGAGAAAATTGTTGCCGCAAGAAAAACGGCAATCATCCTTGACCAGTTCTGTTCAGAGTTGGATATCCCGTGTATGATTCTTGGACATACAACCGGGTGGAACAACGTCCGGTTGTTTGTACACCGGGAATTCGACCAGGTGGACAAAAAAGGCAAATACAAGCTGGCGTCTCTTGAGACATACGGCTGCAACCGGGATGGTTTGCCGTTGAGTATCGGAGTGGAGTTGCTTGGCAATCGACCTGAACAGGATAAACTGCTTATCCTTGTGTCGGATGGTGCGCCAAACGACAGAGGCTACGAAGAGTCAAAGGCAAAGAAGGATCTGCAAGACATCGTAAAAGATGCCGAGCGGAAATACAACATTGCCTTCATCGCCGCCGGGCTGGGTCAATGCAAGGAAGCGCTTTCCAACATATATGGAAATCACTTCCTTGATGTTACAAACCCGCAGAGGCTTCCGGCCATGCTTACGAAAATCGTGAGAGAACGGCTGGAGGCAGAATAAAAACAGCCCCATCCAGATCAAACACTGGATGGGGCGGAAAGGACAGTTCATGATAGTTCGCTACAATCGTTTGGAGGCTTCTATCGAAGACCTCGCAGTAGAGCTTCCAGGCGGAAAAACTCTGTGTACACAAAAAGTTGTGCTTCCGACCAAGATGGACAAGAACAGTTTTGACTACATGATCGACCCGGCTCTGACGTTCCAAGATGACTATGCCGCATACAGTGCTGCCTATCATTCTGAACGAGCAAACGGCGCGGAGCGCATCACGATGTACCTTGTGGATTCGATGCCTGAGATTGGCATTGCCAGGCTCAAAGAAATATTGTTTGACAATGAAACTGACAAAACCGTACTCATTATCAAGACAAAAGCCGCCATCTTAATTGAGACGGCGCAATAAAGAAAGGATAGGGGAAAATGGAAAAAATTAGCTTCCAAGAAATCTATTTTGCTTCTGCAAAGCAGCTCAAAGAGATGCTCGACGAAAGCGTTATCTGGGGCGGCTCGTATGACAAATTATTCACCGAAGGAGATACCTTCGAAATCAAACGTTATGCGAACATGGTTCCCGGTACGCTCGCTCCAGCAGCCTGCAAATTCGGTGTCGATATGGGGAGATACGTGATCCCCAATGCCGACAGTGAAACAAAAAGAGACCTCGATAATGAACTGGAAGTCAGAGCAGCTTTTAATAAGCAGCTCGACAACCAGATCCGAGATCTGATTGACAAGCGCTGCGCAAGCGAGATTGTGTCTCGCTGCCTGAAAGCAGCCAAGGAGTACCAGGAATGGACTCCGCCCGCATTCAAGCGGGAGTGGACGCAAGCCAAGTCCGGCTTCGGTGATGTTGTCAGCATCTCCAATGCCGTGTACGCAGCGACAATTTACATTAACAACGAGACATGGCGCAAGAAGCCGTATCGTGTTTCGTATGAGATCAGAGCAAGAGATGTTCGGCCCACGCTGCCCACTCCAGGTATAATCGTCGAGCAAGGTGAACAGTGCTATGGTGAGATCGCGGATGCTATGCGCTGCGTGGAGCGCCGTAAAAAGGCATACGACAAAAAATATTTCGCCAAAGACTATCCCGACATTCCATTGATGTATGATCAATTGTTTATGTGGGGTGGTGCGATGCTTCCCGGCTATCGCGTGGAGGCAGAAAAATAACGGTTCGCGGGAACAAGTCTCTGGAATGTCCGAGGGAAGAAAACCATTAAACCATGTGGGGCGGCTGATGCCGCCCCCTCTTTTCTTGCATTTTACTGTTGACAAAACAAAAAATGTCATGTATAATATATGAGTAATGATGGAGAAAATGTTGTCTGCGCAAGGCAGACAATTCGAATAGTTGCAATTCTCAAAAAGAATGTTTATCGGTTGGAAAGTCAGGCTTGAAAACCGTGCAAAAAACGCTTTTGGAGAATTGGTATGTGCAAGCAATTCAAAAAACGGATTGCTTGCATTTTGTCAATTCATATTGACAAAATAGGATAACTGAGTTATAATAATCAAGCAAGGACGCATACTTGTTTGGTTTTTATAAAATAAAATAAAAGCCGAAAGGCAAAAGGAGGATCAAAAATGGCTTATACAACCTATAAGCCGCAGTCGGGCAATCCGGCTGCACAGGGCATTCAGCAGCCCCAGCAACAGCCACAGTATGCAGCACCCGCAACGGGCTACGCTCTGCCTGTCCAGCAGGCACAGAACACAGCTCCGGTCATGCCCCCCGCCGCACCGCAGTATGCTGCACCGGCTCCCGCCGCACCGCAGTATGCTGCTCCGCCTCCCGCCGCGCCGGGCACGCCCCCGGCGTACGCAGCTCCCGCAGCTCCCGCAGCTCCGCAGGCTCCGCAGTATGCCGAGCAGCAGAAAGGCGAATACGTTGACTTTAAGAATGGCAACGTGTTCGGAAAGGACGTCGTTCTCGACGTCAAGATGTCGCTGTATGCCCCGAACCGGGAGAAACCGGGCGAGGTCGTGAACAGCGACTTTTCAAGAGCAAAGTGGTCCGCGACGAACTTTGCTGGCGGAAACAGTGTTGCCGTGACTGCGAACACGGACATCTCCGTGGCTCTGGAGGTCTTTGCGTGTGCATTGAAAAATGCTCACCGCAAGACTGCTGCTCCGGCTGCGCCTGCTGGCGTGATGACGGTCAGCGCCGACGCTCTGAACGCCCTCCAGGGGGCTATCACCAACATGGCGCAGGCGTTTACCTCGTTCTCTTACGAGAACATGGCAAACGCTTACTCCGGCTTGGGCGCTGCGTACAACGCGCTCAACCCCACTCCTGCGGCGGCAGGGTCCGACGATTATTCCTTCTCTGAAGGAAAGATCGACGGGCGTAAGGTCGGCCAGGATGGTTTTGCGCCGACCACATTTGTCCGTATCGAGCGGACGGGGATGCGGGGAAACGAGCCCGCTCGCTATCCGTGGAAAGTATCTCTTGAAGTCTGCGAATGCAGGCTCGTGAGAGATACAAAAAGCGGAAAGCAAACTTTCGATGGGAAGTCTGCAAGAAATAAAAAGAGCGTGTCTGTGAACAGCAGCGACGGCGATATGGTCGCTATGCTGTTCCGCAGCATGCTGTACGTTCTGACCTTCGCAAACGGCATTTCCACGCCGGTCATTGCGGAGGCCGTCAACGCGCTGGCAGCACAGCGCTGAAAGGAGGAAGATCATGAAGAAGGAAGAACTCCGGGCGTGTAGTTACACGCCCAAGCCCATCAAACTCCCGTCTGCTGATCCGCAGACGGGGGAAGTAAAAGAAGAAGACTACCTCATGGTAGCCGAACGTGTCCAGTGGGCGAACCACTGGGCAGCAGAACAGGAGCCGCCTGTCTCCCTTGTCATCACTGAGGGAGATCATGAAGGAGATGTGGTTTTGAACGGCGATATGGTCATCGTCAAGAGCCGCATCTACATGAACGGCGAGCTTTCATCGGTCGGGATCGGGTCTGCTGGGCTTTCGGTGCCGTCCGCTGTCGAGCAGGCTGCAACGAAGGCAAAGGGCCGCGCCCTTGCCAATCTCGGCTTTGGGACATCCGAAGCCGACGGTGCTGAGAACCCGAATGACGTTTCGACCCTCGCGGATTCTCCTGTCGCTCCCACCGCGCCGTCCTCTCCCGTCACCCCGACCGCTCCCGTCACCCCGACCGCGCCCACTGCTCCTGCCGCGCCTATTCCCACGACAAGGGAAGAGGCCCTTGCCACTGTCTGTACGGCTGGCAAGAGCAAGGGCAAGAAGGTGTACGAGTTGCTTGGCGATACCAGTAACGGCATCAACGCCGTTCGGTATTTTGCCGAGCAGTTCGAGGACAAAACCGGTAAGCACAAAGCGTTTATCCAGGCCTGCCGGATTATCCTGAGTACGGAGGGCGGTTAAACGATGGCCCAGACGACGATTTACGATCTTGTCCGGCGTCTGGGCCTAACCCCCAGACCCGGACAGCAGGAAGGGGAGTCGGGCAATTACAAATGCCCGCTGTGCGGCGGTAAGTATAAGTTGAACGTCAACTATGAGAAAAATACTTACCGCTGCGTCCGGTGCGGTGCTGCCGGCGGCATGCTCGATCTCTTTGCGAGGATTGTTTTCGGTCACGAGTATGACCGAAACGATCCTGACGCGAAGGACATTCGGGATGCCGTGTTCGGGGAGGACAACGCCCAGCCTCGACAGTCACGCCCGGTTCCCCCGGCTATCACCCCAGCAGCCGATGATGTACTGAATAAAGTATATCGCGCATTGTTGAGCTTGCCGGAGCTTAATCTGACGGAGGCCCACAAAAAAGCATTGATTGCTCGTGGCCTTACCGAAGCGCAGATCGGCTGTTACAGATCAATGCCCGTCCCGGAAGCTGTAGATATTCCAAGGATCTACTATGATCTTGCGAATGATTGCACGAAAGGGGAGGGGATGCGAGGTTTCAAATGTCCTCGCATTGCGCTCGGCTTGTACCTGACTGAGCTTCTGAAGGAACGTGGTATCACGAACTTTCAAGGCGTTCCCGGATGGTTCAAGTTGGAAGACCGTTGGTGCTTGTACAACATCGACGGCATTATGATTCCAACCAGATCTCTGGATGGGAACGTGGTTTCTATTCAGGTGCGGACGGATAACGCCAAGCTCCGGTACATGACGTTATCCAGAAAAGAGTTCCCGTCCGCCGTGTCAACGGGAATTTCTCGCGCTCACGTGACACGGAATACGACAAAAGCGCCAAACGAATGCAAGGTGCTTTTGACGGAAGGGCCATTGAAGGCCAACGTGATCTCGGCTTTGATCCATGAGCCGGTTTACGTTATCGCAATTCAGGGCGTAAACAACACCAAATGCCTTTTGCCTCTGCTCAAAGAGTTGAGAGAAAAGGGTGTAGAGGTGATTTACAACGCTCTGGACATGGATCGAATTACCAACCGCAACGTCCGGGAAGGGTCAAAAGCCATTCGCCGGATGATGGCAAATGAGGGGTTCAAGTTTCCCTGCCTTGTTTGGGATAGGGACGCTTGTGCCAATATTGCCAAATCTTTCAAGGCAAAGCTGCCTGAAGGTCGTGTAAATCCGCAAGAATATCAAGACCTGTGGACGTACACAACCGCTCTGGCCGCAGAACTTGAGGAACAAGAAATCAGCCATAATACGTCCTGGCCTTCCAGATCGAAGGGCTTGGACGACTGGCTGAAAACACAAAGGAGCAAGGGGAGGTAATACTCCCCTTGCCCGGAAGAAAAGTGTTTTGACCCAGGCTACGCAACCGCAAAGCGTTGTGATTGCGTATCGTGTGCCAAAAACCAAAAAAGAAAGGTGGTTATTTAATGGTAATTGGTGTAGACACTGGCAACCGATGCATTAAGACGCGATATCATACATATGTTTCCGGCGTCACTGAGGTTTCGACAAACGCACCGTCTGCGCAGGAGGAACTGATCTGGCTCCAGCAGGGCAGCGGCAGGACGAGCAAGCACGTCCTGCTCCCGGAGCGCTCCGGTTATCTGCTGGAGAAGGATACGTCCGAGGAGTATTTCGTTCTCACGCTCTTTGCGATTGCAAAGGAGCTTGAAACCCGGAACATCATTCCGGTCAATGTGATCGATGTCAAGCTGGCGGTCGGCCTGCCTCCGCGTGATTACGTCCGCATGAAACCGCGCTATATGACGTACTTTGGGCGCGGGTATCAGAAGATTCGCTATCACGGAAAAACCTATACAATCAATATCAGTAAGGTTTTCGTATTCCCGCAGGGCGGCGCGGCGATCTTCGCCTTGCCGGAAGACCAGCTTGGAGCGCTCAAGAATTCTCCGAGTACGTATATCGTTGACATCGGCGGCTACACGACTGACGTTATGCATCTCAATTTCGGCATCGCAGATTATGCGAACATCATCAGTCTGGACTACGGCATGATCCATATCTACAACGACGCGCAACAGGCAATTCAGGCGGCAACCGGAAAGCTGCCGAGTGAGGCTCAGATTGACTATATGCTCCGGAACAACTGCGAAATTTCTCCGGCTATCCCCATGCTGCCGATTGTCCAGCAGACTGCTCGTGAGTTTACAAAACGGTTGATCCAGAAGCTGAACGAAACCAAAATCGACCTCTCGCTGAGCACTCCGGTTTTCATGGGCGGCGGCTCGATTGCGCTGAGACGCGATCTGGAAGAAGAGATTGGCGGCCAGCCTGCGATTTTCGTCACTTCGATCAATGCAAATGCAATCGGATTTGAGAACATGGCGGAGGCAGTTCTGGCAAAGGCTGGTGTTGCAAATGCCTGATGCAAAGAAGTGTCCCGGAAGATTCAACCTGAAATTCAACCTCGACGACCCGGCTCAGAGAGCAGCCGCCGAACTTCTGGAGAAGCAGGGCAGAAAGAATATCAGCCGATTTATCGCTGCTGTGCTGGCAAAAACGGAATCCGGGGATCCCCCAGCTGCACCGAAGCGGAAACGCGGTCGTCCGCCCGGAAGTAAAAACACGAAAAGACCGCACGAATCCAGCGGCGCGGGAAGTAGCAATCCCACGCAGGCAAAAGATCCCCCTGTCGTTCTTCCTCCCGTCGCTGGAACAAATCCGGCAATGGGTGAAGATAGCATACTCGAAGCAATGCTGCACTTCGGGTAAATAACAAAGAAAGTGAGGATAAAAAATGAAGAAGCTGAAAATGTCGGGCCGCAGAATCCTTTCTCTGATGGTGGCGCTTATGCTGATCATCGGCTGCCTGTCCATGACGGCCTTTGCAACCGGAGAGAGTGGCGCAGTCAGTGGAGCAGGAATTGGCGGCGAAATCAAAGGCGGACTTGGTGAGGTCTACGACATCATCAATACGATTGCCCTGCCTCTTGCCGCGCTCTCCATTGCCTATGCTGCGTTCCAGTTCTTCCTGGGCGGTCAGCAGGGCGTTGAGAAAGCGAAGAAAACCGTGATCTGGACGATCATTGGCATCGCACTCGTCTATCTTGCCCCGTACCTCGTCACGCAGATCAAGGGCTGGTTTGACGGCTCCGGCGTGGCGTTCAACGACCTGTAATCATCATCACCTTGCCCCTCCCGGATGGGAGGGGCGTAAAGGGGGGAGCACAATCATGTTCAAAATCATTCGCCGGATTATGGAAAAGGCTTCGATTGGTGCGGCTATGCTTTTTTTGATGGCTCAAACCGCTTTTGCAGATGAAGCGCCGGAAACAATCGTTGCCGAAAAAATAAACTCCGGCCTTGATAAAATCTATGACGTGATTATTATGATCACCCTGCCAATAGCTGCTCTGAGCATTGCTATTGCAGCGATCCATTTTTTCGGTGGAACCGAAAAAAGTGTAGAAAAAGCGAAAAAAACAATCATCCTCGCAGCCGGCGGCATTGGCATCATCTTCCTTGCTCCGGCAATGGTTGTAAAGGCAAAAGAATTATTCTACGGCGGCGATGGATATGAGTTCCATTCAATAGCCCTTTACCTTCTAATTGGGAAAGGCAATCTTGAGATGGCAATAGGTATTCGAAAACTATTGTCCATTTTCGAGGCAATCTTGCTTCCATCGGCTTGCCTGTCCATCATCTACGGCGGTCTATGCTTCTTTGGCATGGATTTCCTGTCCGGCCTTGAAGGAGAAAAACAAGTGGCGAGGGGAAAGCGAATCATCGTCGTTTCCTTGACCGCAGTTGCGGCATTTTATATGCTGCCCTTGGTCGTTACGCTTGCCGCACAAACGTTTGACGGTGGCAGCGCGTGGGCGCCGCCTGTGCCGCAGTAATAAATTAGAAAGAAAGGGGGCGGTTGTGCCATGATGGAGCTTATCTGCAACTGGATTATGGAGGCAGTTACCGCTCTGCTGGTTGTTACATTCAACATCATTAGTGACGTTATTACATTTGACTTGCAAGCATTTTCCAACAACATTCCTGCCGCCTCCACGCTGTATGAAGTGATCAAGGGAATAGGGATTGGCCTTGCCGTATCAATCGCAGTTTTCCAGATATTCAAATTCTTCACTTTGGCAATCAAGGACGTCAAAGACAGACCGATTGCAATTCTTATCCGACTGTTTTTTGCCATTGGACTGATATACTTTGGCAACTACATTTTGGAAATCATTTTCAATATTACTGCCGCCATCTACGGAACAATCGCTGAAAATTCTCAAGATTTGAGTGGCCTTTTTGAATCATTCAGTTCTCCGAGTCAATGGATTCAGGACGGCGAGATTGTAACAGATCTTCCAGGCATTAACGCTGCGTATCTTTTGATCACGATTGTGTGCAGTATCACACTAATCATCCAGTTTGTGAAAATGATGATTGAGGTCGTCGAGCGCTTCGTCATTCTCTGCCTTATGATCTATTCCTCTCCGCTTGCATTTTCCACAGTTACATCACTTTCTACGCTCGATATTTTTAAGAAGTGGACAAGTATGTATCTGTCTCAATGTCTGCTTATGATCCTTTCCGTGTGGGGAGTTCGCCTATTCTTTGACGTACTTCGTTACACGGGGCCGGATTCGGATGCAATGTCGGTCATAGGCAGGGTAATATACGCTCTGGCAATCGTGAAGGTCATCAAACGATTTGACGGTTATCTGCAACAGCTGGGATTGAACCCGGCAGCAGTCAACGGCCCCGGCATTTTCGATTCGATTGCGGCAACAGCAGGCACGATGTTTATGCTGAATCGGCGTGGAGCCGGAGGCAAAGGCGGAGCAGGAGAGAGAACCCCGCTCGGCGGGTATATGCGCACCATGATGAACAATCATCCGCTGACTGCGGGAGTAAGGGCCATTCGTGCTGGCGTTTCCGCCGCATCCTCGGCGTCTTCCGAATCTCGTGTTGCCGCGTTCAGACAGGCGGCCAGTTCTTCGCTGAAGGGTACGTATCTCCCAAAACAGGGAGCAGCGGAACAGCTTGCAGATGCTGCTAAGCAAAAGGATTACAGAGCGGTTGGCAGCACAGTCGCGCAAGTTGCGGCTGACAAGCCTCCGAAGAATGTGGGAGAGGCTTTTGGAAATGCCGTATCGAATCCGATTGGCGCTTATTCTACCGGTGTTTCCGAACGCCGCGAACTGGAACAGGCAAAACAGCTCATGGGCGACCCGAAAGCTGCAAACGCATATTTTGCGCAAAGTGCAAAGATGGGCGGAGGTCAGGCCGTTACGAATCAAAACGGCGTAGATCTTGCCACGAGCGCGGCGAAAACGCTTCTTGGAAACAAGGCGGACGCTGTATTTTCGCCGACTGATAAAGTCACCGGCGTGAGCATCAAACCCGCCCAATACAAGAACGAAAACGGCGCTACAGTCACGGGCGGCTATATGGCAACCTTTGACGTTACATCCAAGGATGGTACGACCTCGCAAGTGCGCCTGACGGATCAGAAGGGAGCTATGCTTTCGTATGAGAAATCCGCGCAAGCTCCGGGCGGGAATGAAGTACAAATCAACAGAGTCATGCCGTCTGCTCCTGCCGGATCTGCCTCTGCTCCGAGCGCACAACCGGTTACTCCGGTCACGACGGTCTATGCGATTCGCGGAGAGGTAGACGTTAAGGTTGCGGGAAGCAGAGCCGAACTGCAACCGAAGCCGAAGCCGCAACCGAGTGATCCTGGCAAGCGGCCCGGTAAAAAGCCTTGAGCGAAACGGACAACATAAATAACAAAAGGCGGGCGGGGTTCCCGTCCGCCTTTTCTGGCAGGTGGTAAACTTATGGCACAAAACAACAATTTTCCACGCAATTCCATGCCGTCAAAGCCGTTTGACCGTCTTGATGCGGCGAGCAATGCGCTTGGAAAGGCTCAAACTCTGTCTGGTGGACAGGGCGACGACAACCTGATTGATTCCGGACTTGATACGGCGAAAAAAACCGTAGATGCGGCAAGACAAGCAAAATCAGTTGCAAAAGCAGCTAAAAGGATAAAAGCCGCGTCTGCTGCGGGGCCGGCAGGAACTGTAGCTGCTGCGTTGGCAGAAGCGGCCAGAGACCCACAACTCGCTTTGAAAATCGTTGCAATATCGTTAGCGGCTATTATGATTTTGGCGGCATTGCTGTTTGCGCTGGGCTACTATGTGATTGCTCTGATTCAGGGAGTTATAAATGAATTTAAGGAGAGATACTGGGAAGTTTCAACCGGATCGCTCCTTGAAGACACGTTTTGGGGTGTAGAGAGAACCTTTGGCAGCTTTATCGGGGAAGCACTGGATGAAATGGGCGTCGGTGATGCGATTGACAGCATTAAAGCGTATTTTTCTTCTGAGGAAGACGCTGATGCCATTACCAGCGAGGATGCGAATGATATTCCAAAAGCGGCGTCGAGTGAGGATGCCGCTCTGAATCTCCTCCGCAGGCGAATGAACGCAATTCAAACGAGAATAGATCGTGCGGCAGGTCATCTTGAAGATGCGGTTGACCGCGCACTTACAGTATCAGACATTTTTGGAGATGGATTGCTTTCTTCGGACGATGTTTTTTACAAGGCAGAAGCAGTTGCAAACCGTGACATTTATATCGAATTGCCGGCTCTGATAACGACAGACACCGACGTTCATGTATCGTCTCTGGACGCACTGAAATTACTGGCAGCGTACACTGTTCAGCATGACGTAGACTATCGCTCTGTCAATTTGGCTGATGTTTTGCTATGGGCTGGTTATTATGACGGCTTTACAATGACAGATCAGACGATTGACGTATCTGACGTTGCGGACGACACAAAGTATACTTATGTTGCCGGAACCAGAGACGAGAACGCGCAGTCCATTTTCTATTATCTCCATAATGAGGTCGGCTTGCCAGCGGCAGCTTGTTGTGGCGTTCTCGGTACTCTTGACGCGCTCTCCGGGCTGAAGGTCGATTCGTGCAGCGATCTGCCTGACGGATACACAGTAGATTCCTATATTTCAGCCGTAAAGGACCAGACTTATTCCCTTGAGGAGTTCTCCAACGATGGTGTTGCGTTCGGCTTGTGCGGATGGGCCACACCTGACAGAAAATGCGATTTATACCAAACCGCCTATTCTGCGGGAACTACGATTGACGATCTCAATGTGCAACTGAGCCTGCTTAAATACGAAATGCTTTCTAAAGCGTTCGGGACATATAACGCGCTCAAGGACATTAGCGACACGACAGATGGCGTAAATCTGGCAGCAGAAAAATTCGCAAAGCATCATATTGATCCGTATATCTTTGACAGCAATGTTGAACGCTGCCAACAGCTCGCCATGACGTTTTGGCAGATATATCAGGATAATGGTTTCACCTATCAGCCTACGAACTGGGTCGATGACGCATTTTCAGGATTCAGAGATTCGTATTCTGCATTTACGGCCTCACAATCTGTTGACGTATCGAACACAGAGCTGGCATATTTCCCGGCGAAGTCGTTTTCCGTCTATCAAAGCGATATGACGTCCACCGCAAGCACACACGCTCATTCCGGCACGTTTGCGATTGATATTGGCGAGTACGGCGGCACTTGTTCCTGTTACGCACCGTTTACCATGCAGATCAAGTACATCTCAAATGACGGGTACAATATCGTAATTGCACAGTCGATCAACAAAGTGCAATTTGCAGACGGACGCATAGATTATATGTGTATGCTTCTGGAACATGATTCCGACGTCAGCGATTTGTACGTTAATCAAGTGATTCCGCAAGGACGCGAGTTCTATCAGCAGGGAACGGCAAAAACTGAAACGCCTCACGTCCATATCGAATTTGCAAAAGGTCAATACTTCGATGGGATCGCTCACGGTGGTATTCGCTGTATACGCGGAAGCGGCTGCAGCGGCACTCACTACGGCATGGATGAAAACGTCCGCGTTCGGGCCTCGTCTGCCTGTGTTCTTTGGCCGGAAGCAAATGTGATAGCTGACAAAGGCTATCATTTCAAGAACGCGGAAGACGTAAGAAAGACGGTAGCCCTTGACAACACTTGTTTGATTCTTGGTGACGTTAATCTTTCCGGTTGGAAAACGCTTCCCAATAGTTCCATTGCGAACTGTCGCACCTACGCAAAGAACGACCTCGGCATAACTACGGAAAATCTTTCCGGCTGGATTAAAGCACAAGGCAATTTTGACAGCGTTATTATCATGCTCGGTCAAAATGATTACTCAAACATTTCCGCACTCTACAACAGCTATTTCAATCTGTTAAACAGTATTTTCCAGATCAATCCACGTGCAACAGTTATCATGTGTTCTGTACTTCCTGTGACAGACACACTCGCGGCAAGCAATGGATACAACATCACCGGAACCCAGATAAGTTCGATCAATTCCGTTATTCGCAGCGTATATTCAAGAAGCTCTGCAACACACGGGAATAATCTTGTTTTTGTCGATCTGTACTCTCATTTTGCGGCGGCAGACAACAGCCTGCTTTATACGGAAGACGATATAACACTGACGACAGAAGGATATGCCGAATTAAACAAATACATGAGCGGCATTATCTCAAATCTGGCAATCACAACCGTCAATTCTGATTCGTCGGAAGGCTCAGACAACGGACACGTATTAGAATTTCGTCTGAGCAGCGGAAATTCTTTTAGTATTCTTCTCCCCAACTGGCACGGCAGCTTTGTGCCTCAGTGCGATTTTGAGATGTTCGAACAGATCGCCGAAAAAAAATATCCCAATGACCCGGACGCACAAGGTCTTTATCTCCATGGTCTATGCACTAAGTACGGAGACAGCCTTGTAGAGCAGATGCTTTATATTCCGCCCGTGACAGTCTCTGATACAATTCAGGTCTATCCAAATGCTGACGATCCTGAGTTAGATGAGCTTCGATTAAAATACAGCGTAATCGACGACGAAATAAAGCGCGTTGAAGAAATCAAAAACTCGCCGGATCAGCTTATCAATCAATACTCTGATTATGCCTACACATCCCGACTGACAAAAGATACTGTTGTAGGTTGCGTTATTCCTCCGAATGACAACACCCCTGTCTTTTGTCCGCTCTGCTGTCAGGAAGACGAAAGTCTTGCCGCACATTATCAAGCGGTTCTTCGCGGAGAAGAAGATCTTGAAAAGCAAGATTATCTGTTTATTGTAGACACACACAAAGCTGTTGGTGCAACCACAAGTTGTCTTATGAATCATCATAAGATTTTCATTTCTGACGAGATGGGGAAATCCGCAAAACTGTTGTTAGAACCGCCGAAGAAAGTATACGTCCACCGCTTTGTCGCAGACATCCAGATCAGACTCCGCACCGCTGACGACTTAGCCGCAAATGTGCTCGGTTTTTGGGATGGGCCTTTGACAAAGCGTGACGAAAACGGAATCAACCGATACAGCACAAATCCTGATCCCTTTTTACTTGCGTATGATTGGATGTGGAAAGACAATTACTATCACCGCCTGCAGGGGTATCAGCTTGACGCTTATCTGGATGCGGCTCTGGCTTGTGCGAACGAGCTTGGGATCGACAGCGAGACTATGAGCGGCTTCGTTTCTCCAGGGTTCCACAGAAGCGAAGGGGACGCTGCGGCGATTGTAACGGCGGCAGAAGCGGAGTATGCGAATGGCGGCGACTATGACGGCGGGGCGAAATACGGTCCGCGGCATGCGTGGTGCTGCGCGTTCGTTTGCTACTGCGCCAGACAACTCGGCTATGTAGAAAGCGGCGTGTTCCCATGCAGCACGAACTCCTGTGCGGTGCTGTACAGCGGGTTTGAGGCACGCGGCCAGACCTACACGCAGGCGAATAACCCGGATTTCGTTCCACGATCCGGCGACCTGATCTTCTTCGATTCAGACCTCAACACTTCATTCTTCCAGCACGTCGGCATTGTTGAATCTGTAGATGCTGATGGAACGGTTCATACCATTGAAGGTAACTTCGGTGGGGGAGAGGGGCAGATCGGACACGGCACATACTCCCGTGGTATATGGGGGCTTGCGTGGACAAAAAGCAATGGTACTGAAATCTATATAACCGCCTACGCTCGTCCTGAGTATTAAAAAATATTGCAAAATTCACGCATTGCCGTTTTGGTAATGCGTGAGTTTTTTTGTAAAATTAACTTATATCATATTGACAAAATAGAAGAACGCGATTATAATGTAATTACACATCGGATTTATATGACGCATACGGCGCGGAAACGGAGAGCAATAATGGAAATCAAATGGCGGGACGTTCTGAAAACAAAAGATCTCCGAAAGAAATTCATTGTTCTTTCGATCATTCTTACGCTCTTTGCGGCATATTTCGTCTGCTTTTTCGATTGTCTCGGAGAGGGAGCGGGTTTGCTCGTAAATCCGTTCGCACAAATCAAGCACTATTTTAACGGCGGAACCTTTCCCATCGCCTTTTGCATTCTGGCGGTTCTGATTGCCTCTGTCCTTGCACTGGCAATCACAAAAAAAGCCGCGCAAGCCCTGAGAAAAGATGATCGTAATTTTTTCTATTCTGAAAAGGGCGTCTACGGCACGGCAAAGCCAGCGACAACAGAAGAAATTGCAGACCTTGCTGCGGTTGAGCGTGTTGAAGATGCAATGGGTACGATTGTCGGACAGCTCTCAACAGATGGGCGAGAAGTCATCGACACGCTTCCCGAAAGCCGAATCAACAAACACATCATGGTTATGGGCGCACCCGGCTCCGGCAAATCTTATGGTTTTGGTACAACGGATGTGATTCAAAGCGTAAAGCGCGGCGATTCCATGATCGTGACTGACCCGAAAGGCGAGCTGTTTTCCCGGACGGCGAACTTTGCAAGGAGTCACGGCTACATTATCAAGCGGCTTGATCTGAAGAACTTATCGCTTTCAGACGGCTGGGACATTCTGCGAGAAGTCTATATGCACGATGATGATCTCGGCGCAGATTTTTATGCCGGTCTGATGGCAGATGCAATTATCTCGAACGTTTTCGATGATAAAGGAAACATTTTCGAAGACGGCCCTCGAATGCTCCTGAAGGCAATCCTCCTGCGAGTGGGTCTTGGAGATGATTTTGGAACCCCGGAAAAGCCGAGGACAATCGGAACGTGTGTCAAATTGCTGCAGGACGGCGAGAGTGCGCTTGATCTGCTTTTCAATAAGGCAACAATGTCAATTCCGGGGCAGGGTGGCAAAAAAGCAATGGTCTCGCTTCCGGCGTATCAGATATTCAAAAACTCGTCTCCCGCTCTGCGAGGGAATCTTTTGATTGGTCTGTCGGCGGCGCTTCAGATCCTTGACATTAAAATTGTTCAGGAAGTAACAGGTACGAACGACATCGACTTATCGCTTCCGGCAAGGGAAAAGTGCATTTACTACTGCTTGATGCCGGATCAGCATTCCTCTATGACTTTTATCTCCGCGCTGTTTTTCTCGTTCTTGTTCATTGACCTTGTAGACTACTGTGACACTCAGCCGAGCAAAAAGGGACAGGTTGCTGTCAACTTCCTGCTGGACGAATTTGCAAACATCGGCACGATCCCTGACTTTGACCGAAAAATCGCAACGGTTCGTTCTCGTGACTTAAACATCCACATCATCGTGCAGGACATTGCACAGTTAAAAAACAGATACCCCTACACTTTCGAAACGCTGCTGTCCAACTGCGCTACACACATCTGCCTTGGCATTAACGATCCTGATACTGCAAAATACTATTCTGCCATTTCGGGTGAAGCAACTGTAAAAGTCAAGACGGAACAGCATGATGCGGTTGAGCCTGTGCTTAGAATCGGCGGTTTGCGGCATTCCACCGGCGACGGCAAACGACCCGTATATACGCCGGATGAACTGATGCGAATGACCCCGAATCAGCTTCTTCTCAAATTCCAGTACAAAAACGCAATGATAGCAAACAAGTTCGGTTACCCCGAACATCCATGGTCAAAGGAATTTGTAGAAGCTCCGGTTGACACGGCCCCTTCCATTTACAATAAAAAGGCAAGAGACTATTTTCGTGCGCTGGAAGAAGAACGTATCAAGCAGTTCCGGGATTGGGAAGCTGCTGGGGCAGATGAAAGCAAGAAACCGAAGGTGTTTCTTCTCAAAGATGTAGAGCAAGGCAATGTAACGCTTGAACAGTTAAGAGCGTGGTATACCTATCAACTGCCTGCGGCTGACTCATTCGTTTTTCGTTCTGCGACCGGCGGTACCACCAATGAAACGGAAACATCTTCCGCAGTTTTGGAGGTAGCTGATACGCCTCCGCAGATGGAAGAAGCCGCGGTTTTTGAACAGGAACAGCATTATGATCCAGCGCTGGAGCATGATGCTGAGCAGCCGCCGAGACCTGACAGGCGGCATCAACCGAAGAATTACCTCGACCAAAGCAACTATCAAGCGTCACAGACGCCGCAGGCTGCAAACCCCCAGGTTCAACAGGCAATGGGACTGCTTTTACAAGTACCGGGTGGAAGACCTGCGAAAAGAGATAAAACCTGATTTATAACGATTGGTCTGCACGTTTGTGCTTTCCATATAACTACATTCCATTAAAGGAGGAAAAACAATGGCTAATAAACCCAAAAATGCTGATGTGCTCCAGCCCGGAGATCAGATTCCCGAAGATCAGATTTCCGTTAAGGAAGAAAAGATCGACGATGTTTTCCCGTCCGACCCCGACGACGGCGACATCCGCCGCCCGGCAGAGAGCGCAGAAGCAGAGATGGACGGAGCCGATGAATCCGCTGCTCCGGTCGAATCCATGACCGTGACTGACCCGAAAGGTGAGCTGCTTTCCCAGACGGCGAACTTGGCAAGCAACCTCGGCTACACTGTCAAGCAGCTTGATCTGAAGTCCGATCAGCCGGCCTATGCAAAAGAAGCTGCACAGTATCAGCTGGCACAGAAGCTGACTTCCATGCAGGAAGCGAGAAATGAACCCGCGCCGATGGACGGTTTCGTTGCCGACCCGGATGAGCCGCCTGTCCCGGAAGGGGAAGGGGCCGACGAGGTTTCTGATGCGGTCAGGAACCCGCTCGAAGATCTCACCACCACGGCAAGACAGCGCGGCGACGAACGGCTGGCGGCACTGACCGAGCTTGACCAGCTCTATGATGCGCTGCGCCGGAAGCAGATGCTCACCGTGAGCGTCACCGCAGTAGAGGCAGAGGGCAATAATGTCATTGCCAAGTGTTCCTTTGGAACCGGCCAGCATGCCCTTATTCTGCCCTACAACGAAGCCTATGCGAAAGACCCGATCTCGTCCTTTGACGACGCTCCCTCTGACGGCAACGGTCTCTCCGTTCGCTATATGGCAAGGCAGCGCCGGGATCGTGAACGGCAGATGCTGACGTCTTTGCTCGGCGCGAGGATTCAGGTTCTCGTGACGGATATTGTCCGTGGCGAAGGCAACCGGCGCGAAATCTATGTTTCCAGGAAAGCCGCTCTGGAAGTGCTCCGACATCGGTACTTCGACAATCCGCATGCTTCAATCGCTGCCCAGGAAAACACGCTCGTCCCGGCCTACATTCTTACAGTCGGCACGCACTCCGCGCTGGTCAGTTGTATGGGCTTTGACATCCCGGTTCACAAGTCTGCGCTGACTTGCCGTTATGCCCAGTCCCTCACCGAACTGGTTGACGAACAGAACAATCCCGTGTTCTTGCCCGGAATGCGGATTCAGGTGATTCTGAGAAAGATCATCTACGACAATGAGGGACGGGCAACCGGCCTGGTCATTTACCGCAAGCCGGTGGAATCCGCCGAACTCATGCGGAGAAACGCGCATCTGGCGAAGACCGGAAACGTCGTTCTCGGAACGGTCACGAATATCGTCAGAAACAAGACCGCCCCGAACACGTTCACGATCTTCCTGAACGGTGTCAAGCTCCCCGCACTTGCTGTTTCCGTAGCCCGCGATGCTATGCGCAGCTCCATCCGGGAAGGCACGACTGTACGCGCAAGAATCATGCGCGTCCCGAACGAGGATGAGATCAAGCGCGGAAAGATCATCACCGTCTCTATCCTGGGCGTCGTCGGCGCTCGATAATCCTTCATTTTGCACGGCAAAAGCCCTCCTCTCTCAACGGGAGGGGGGCAAAATAAACTGATTGAGAGAAGGTGTAAAGATGGACAATCAATCTGAAATCAGACCGGCTGTTTATGTCATACCGGCAAACTACATTGACAGCGGACGAATCGTCAACGGCTTGTTCAAAACGCGGAATTTTGCTGAAGCAGTCATTTTCGCGTTGTTCATGCTTCTGCTGCTTTCGTCGATCCACTTTTCCTCTACGGCAAGTAAGATTTCGTGGCTGATTATGCTGATTGGTCCCGGAACGCTCATCAACCTTTTTGGAATAAATGACGAGCCTGTTTCCTCGTTTGTTTTGTCCGTGTTTCGCTGGCGAAAGAACCGCCGCATAATGTACTATGATCGAAATGCCAAACTGCATGAGCAACGAGCTGCCGACTACATTCTGAACCGTCAACTGCCCAGAGACAAAATGGAGGAGATGTACGTCAAGTGGAAAAAGGCAAGAGAAGCCCGGCTGGATGAGCCTGAAGTGCTGAACTACCTCAACCTTGAGTTTACTTCCAATCCGCTGACCGAAAGCATTAACAGAGCGGCAAGAGCAAAAAAGCATCCGCAGACCACCCAGGGCAGCCCTGTTGCCGCCACGACGGAGGAAGTGTTTGCGCCTGTCGCCCTCGCAGTCAGTTCAAACGAAGCAGAAAGCAATTCCGATGATTCTGTGCTGCACCTTGACCCTGACGCATTTGCCGACATCTATGATGACTGAAGGAGAACAACATGGTTAGACGACGCGCAAAGAAAAGCGAATTTACCCGTGCGCAGGAGAACCTCGCAAAAGCCCGTAAAAAGGAACTAAAAACAGTCACGAGTACGCAGACGTATAACCCTATCGCAGATGTTAAGGATGGCATCATCATCACATCTGACGGGAGATTTATCAAAATCATCCCGGTAATTCCTTGTAACTTTCAGTTGCGATCCCCATCAGAACAGAACAAAATCATCTCAGCGTTTGCGGCTCTGTTACGAATCATGCCTGACAAGTTCCAGATCAAAGTTCTTTCGCAAAGATCTGATGTGTCGAATTTCGTCCGCGCACTCCGGCAGCGAATCAGTGAAGAAAGCGACAAAAACTGTCGTGTGCTGCAAAAGGATCAGCTCGAATTGATTGAGCGGGTTGGCAGCGAAGGCGTATCCAGAAGTTTCTACATTATCTATGAATACAACAACAGCAATCGTGGAATCGGCAAGAAACCGACCTTTCAAGACATTCGCTACGATCTTGAAACGACTGCCGCAAAGGTCCGGGAAATGCTGACCTTTTGCGGGAACGATGTTGTTGACATTATTGACCCTGACGAATTCGTACTCAGAACCGTTTACAACATTTTCTGCCGCAAGCAGGCGATGGAAACGACGTACAACGACCACGCAATGCAGATCATCACAAATAAGGCACTCTTGTCGGAGGGCAGTTCCGACGATGATGTATTCATCCCTGTCGCCGATTTGATTTCCCCGACAACGATCAACACGAAGAGAAGTCCAAAGTATGTGATAATTGACGGTCTGTACTATGCTTTCGGCTATATTCCGGGTAAAGCCTACCCTCCGTCTGCATATGGTGGATGGATGTCAATTCTCGTAAATCTTGGCGACGGAATTGACGTTGATCTGTTTGCGGACAAACAAGCTCCTGCTGCTGTCCAAAGGAAACTGCAATACGCAATCAGACTTGGCTGGGCCAAAATGAAAGATACAGATAGCGCAAGCACAGGATTCAACGAGATTCAAGATCAGGTTGCAGCTGGACAATATCTACAAGACGCATTGGCTTCCGGCGACGACGTTTATCTTATGTCGATTCTGTTGACCGTTATTGCGACTTCCGCAGAAGAGCTTCGAAGCCGTGTGGACTGGCTCCAATCGGTCATGATTACGTACACGCTCCGGCTCAAAATGTGCAATTTCAGACAGGCGGAGGCGTTTGAATCCTGTCTGCCTCTCGCGCGTTTATCGCCTGCGATTGCATCTAAGGCAAAACGGAACGTAACTACTCCCGGCCTCGCTGCTGCATATCCGTTCGTTTCCTCCGTCCTGGCAGACAATGACGGCATTCTGCTTGGTATTACAACGCCGGAAAGAACTCCTGTATTTGTAAACATCTTTGATTCGTCCAAGTATAACAACGCGAACATTGCTATTCTCGGAACAAGTGGAGCGGGCAAAACCTACGCATTACAATGTTTGGCATTGAGAATGCGCCAGCAGGGGATTACTACATTTATCATTGCCCCGGATAAAGGGCATGAATTCCTGCGCGCTTGCAAGGCGATAGGCGGCCAGCCTATCAAAATCTCCCCCGGCTCGCGAGACACGATCAACGTCATGGAAATTCGCAAACCGAACAATCGCACGACTTCGATTCTTGACGGCGACCAGCGCGAGTCCATTCTGATGAAAAAGGTTCAAACTCTGCACGCTTTCTTCTCCTTGATCGTCCCGAACATGACGACAGAAGAAACAAATGCATTGGACGTCAGCCTGATGCAGACCTATGCAAAGTTCGGTATCACAGCCAATAATCAGTCTCTTGTTGATCCAAATAATCCTGACAGATTCAAACAGATGCCGATTCTGACGGATCTGTATGATAAACTGAACGATAACAACAAGTCGGGAAGCGCGACCAGGCTGATTTCTGCGCTTGAGTATTTTGTCAAAGGCTCTGCGAAATCTTTCTCCCGTCCTACAAACGTCAATCTGGACAATCCATACATTGTAATCGACATTTCTGATCTTACAAAAGAGCTGCTTCCGGTCGGTATGTTCATTGCCCTTGATTTCGTGTGGGATAAGGCGAGAGAAGACCGAACGGAAAGAAAAGCTATTTTTATGGACGAGCTGTGGACGCTGATTGGCGCGAAGTCTTCAAAGCAAGCGGCAGAATTCACGCTGGAAATTTTCAAGGTTATCCGAGGCTACGGTGGATCTGCTATCGCGGCAACTCAAGACTTGAATGACTTTTTTGCTTTGGATGGCGGAGCATATGGCAAGGGCATTATCAGCAACGCACAGACTAAGATCCTGATGAAAATGGAACCTACCGAAGTCGATTTCGTTGGTCGAACGCTCAAATTAACCGAAGCTGAACAGCAGTCGATCAGTGGTTTTAAGCGCGGCGAGTGCCTGCTCATGGCCGGACATACCCATACAAGAATGGCTATCGAAGCGTCGCCATCGGAAAATACCTTGATCACTACCGACCGCGAACAGCTGAGGAGCATTGCTCAAATGCTTTCCGGCGAAAGCAGCAGTTAGCCAAACAGACCTTTTATATGCGTCCTAATGCGCCGGCAAAGGACGCATATAAAAGAAGCTGTTTGCCCTCAATGCTTGCAAAAACGGAAACAAGCGTCCTATAGTTCTCTTTTTTAGGAAATAATCGGATATGGGCGTCCTAAAATGTCTATATCTGAAAAACTAATTTTTCAGATATGCGTCTTATCCGAACACGGCAAAGCAATATGCGTCCTACCACGGCGGCGACACAAAAAATATGCGTCCTGAAACATCGGGATATGTGTCCTATGCAACGCGCGATATGCGTCCTATGCGCTTCTGAAATCATTTTTGGAGGAATCATAATATGTACTACAAAGATCTGCGGGCAAACCTGATTTTCTTGCTTGAAAGATTCGGCGTCTGCGATTACAACGCCCTTCTGAACTTCTTTCGCAGTCACAAGAGGGAACACATTGATTATCAAATCAATAGCTTAGTTCACGACAGCTATGCCAAGATCATTCCCGTATCTGACCCGGCCACAAACGAAAAGCAATCTTACGCAAATGGAGAGCCGAAGCTGATTATTCAATGGACGAAGTGCAGCGACATCCAGCCGGAGTACATTCAGGACAACACGGCGGCCCTGCGAATCATGGCATCTGAAGCCTTTGGAGAAAACGCGATTGCGGACTTTACCCGGCTTGCTTCTCCAATGACCGCTGCCTGGCTCACGCATGATAACATGGTTTACGACCTGATTGTTTTTGATGAATCAAACATTGACGGGCGTTCGCTTTATTTCCCTTACGCCCGCTCTCAATTTCAGACTGCCGGTGTTCCGGATGATGTTGTCCATCTGGCGGCAGTTTCCGATCCAGAGTTGCTTTCCCGTTTGCAGCCGTATTCGTTTGATTGCTTCTATTTTCTTCCGCCGGAAGGCGAGCCGATCCTTTATCAGTACACCGAAGATTAGGGGAGGGGGTACAAGGATGACTGACAATCAATTACTTGTCTCTGTGCATGACGCTCTATCCAATCTGCAAGCTGCAGCCGCGAACATCAATACCGCTGCAACTGCCTTGCTTAACAGATCACGGCGACTGATTCTGCAACGCAACGACCAGGCAGAAGGCACGGCAAAGCTGCTGCAACTGATTGATGCCCGGCTCAGCATAGATCGTTACAACTTCCGCGCCATCTATCAATCGCTTCTGGCATTATCAGACGCGGCATCCAACCCGTCTGACCTCAATAAGCTGTCAGCCCCCGCTGACAGCTTTTTATCACCGCAAGATGATCCGTTTCGCATTGCAGTACAGCCGCCTTATTTGCTTCTCCAAATACCACGTGTTCTCCGCTTTTCCAAACAGCCATCGGATTCCTTTTATCCTGCAAAGCAGATCTTGAAACAGTTTCTACAGGCCAATCAGGAAACAGTTTTTTCGGTTTTTCAGCCTGCGGAAGCGTTACCCCTCACGGTCTACTTCCTGCATATCTATCAGCTCGGCGGCTGTTCCACGCAGGCGAGGGATCACGACAATCTTGCTGTCAAGGAGGTTCTGGACACGCTGACCGGAATCCTTAACCGGCACGATAACGGGCCGGATTGCTCTCTCATTTTCTACTCCGAAATGGCCCAGGAAGGGAAGCCGTTCACCTATTTGATCGTGTCTCCGCAAGATGCGGCAACGCTATCCAAACCTGACGCATTCGCTCTTCTCCGCCACAAATTTCAACTCCGAATATAGGGGGTATTTGGAGTTGAAATTTACCTCCGATTTTCAAATTTTTACTTGCAATTAACTTACCTCTATGATACAATGAAGACAGAACGAAATTTTCCTTAAATGTCAATATAATTTTGCCACTCGAAAACCGATTTTCACGAAAAACTTCAACCTCCACAGCATCGGAGTTGAAACAGGGGGAAAAAATGAGGGAAGTTAGCTACTATATTCTCTACCTTTTACTTCTCTATAAATGCGTCAGTCAAAATCTGCTTTTAGCTCTTTCTGCTGGATGGGATCAGGAAGAAACTGCGCTGTCTGATCAGCACTTTTCTCCGGAAGATGTCAAGAGTACACTCTTGCGGCTAACCAATAAAGGTCTCATCAAAAAGTACATCATTACCTATGAACTGATTGGCGAGAGAGAAGAAGCGGTCACTCAATGGATAACCAAAGAAAAAGCATATTTATGCAAAAAAGGGCATAGAAATACAGCCACTGGTTCGACTGTTTGTTATGTGATTACCTCGCAAGGAATCAGTAGTCTGCTGGCAAACGCTGGTGACAACAATCTGCTCAATGCTATCTCTACTCTTTCAGGAGACAGCCGCATTCTTGTTTCCAACTGGACAATGCCACAAAAGATGCCGCTAATGATGAAAGATGGTGATGCAGCGGCTTTATGTTTTCTGGCTGATGTGATTTGCTATCAGCACAAGCGCATTCCGATCATCCGCCCCAGCAGCAGTTCTGAAAAAGAGAAGAAAGAGGAAAAAATAAGTAAAGGGGGCGGACAAAACATCTCATGGCTTTTATCCACCGCAACAGCTCAAATCATGAATCAAGAAGAACTTCCGGACAAAGGTTCTCCGATGTTTTACAAGAGGTCAGAAATGACATGGGCAGAAGCTCGTGGGCAAGACTACTGGATTTACAAACTGAATGGTCTTTTATCTACTGCTGATGGCTTATATCCAATCCTTGTAACGGACGGGTATGGAGGAACTGACATAACGAAGACGTGGGGAACAGCGACGATGAACCGCTGTGACAACGCGAACTTTCAAATCGGGAACAATCTTGATCACAGCGACTATGCGATTCTGCTTTTCTACAGGACGGAGAAAGAGCTTTTTGATGTGTTGTATACTTCGGCGCGGGAACCTGTTGGCGACGAAGTTACGAAGTTTTTCAAGTGGAGGAAGATGGGAAGCAACTATGATCTGATGGTACGACCGTTTTCGCACATTTTCGGAATTCCGATCTCACAAGAAGGCATTTGGATGATGCGGGCATTAACAGAGGTAAACTTTGTACGCGAACCGATTTCGACGGTTTATATGAATCTTTATCTACGTGCTCATCCGAAGGCAAGGATAGAGACAGGCGAAGCGGACAGATTGAACATTTTCTTACGCGAGCAGATCAACCGCAATGTCAGTCAGACGCCGAGGATCATAAGTGAAATTTTAGTTTTGGAAAGTGGGTGGAAGGTTCCTGTAATCAACTGTGCTGAGAACGATATACAGAAGATGAACTATTTTCTATTCATCACAAAACCTCTGGGAAGAAGCCGGAAGCGGCCTCTGACAGAGATGCTGCGAAGCATCAATGAAAGCTGGAACGATGCTGAGCCGGAGGCCGCGATCATCTGTAAAAGATGGCAAAAAAAATACTGGGAAAAAATCGCAAATAACACAAGGATATTATTTATAACAGAATAAAAAGAGGGGTAAAAATGTCAATCAATATTTCCGTGAATTTATGCGAAGCAACTATCGACGATCTCTGCATTGAACTTCCGGACGGAAACCTGGTTTGCGCACAGAAGGCCGAACTCCCGACAGGAATGAGCAAGCGCAATTTTGATGATCTGATTGATCCTGCGCTTGTTTTTGTAGAAGACTATGACTGTTTCAGCGCAGCCTATCAATCTGATCATGCAAACGGCGCGGAGCGCATCACGATGTTCCTTACAGATTCGATGCCTGAGATTGGCATTGACGCACTGTTGGATCTGTTGTATGCCGAGGACGAGGCAGAGCGCAGCGGCGTAATTGCGATCATTGTCAAGTCTGGCGCGACTGATGTTCAGTCCGGACATAATGTTGAAAGAGTCGGGGCTGAAATGGTGATTTACTGGTTCTGACGAACGACTGAAACTGAAGGGAGGGTGGGAAATGGAATACACAGGAAATGAAGAATTGTGGGACATTTATGATGAAAACAGAAAGCCGCTTGGACTTGTGATCATTCGCGGCGGCGGCAGGTTACAGCTGCACCACTATCATCTGACCTGCGAAGCGATTCTATACGATTTGCACGGCAACATTCTGATCACGCGGAGGTCGCCGGAGAAAGCCGCATTTGGGATGAAATGGGAAGTGACGGCAGGAAGTGCGATGTCGGGAGAAACGACGAAGGAAGCCGCGATCCGGGAAGTCATGGAAGAAACCGGCATTGACATCAGCGGCTGCAAGATGGTACTTTTGGCATCCGAGCGAGTAGATAACATTTTCCGAGACTCCTACGGGGTCCTCGTTCCGAATCTGAACCTTGATGACATCCGGCTCCAGCCGGGGGAAACCATTGACGCGGCAATCGAAAACCAGCGAGAAATCTTTATGATGATCCGCGACGGAGATTTTGGGAAAGAGCAAGGGAACAGGCTTATATCTCTGATCGCATTGGGGAATCGAATGCTGTTAGGAAAAACGACGGAACCCGGAAAGAAGAATTTAACAGCTCTGCACTTGAAGCAGGCCAGCGTTCCGACAAAGCGGAGGGGAGGCGCTGCGACTTGATTAAGGCAGAAATCGTAGAGCTTAGCGGATCAGCGCAGAACAGAGACGTAAAAGGCGCCCTGATCGAGACGCCGGGGCTTCTGACGGCGGTAGAGGCAGAGGGATATGCACCCTTGCAGGCGGCGGAAGCAATCACAAACACGCTCCTCGATAAAACCCGTGCGATTTTCTCGCAGATGCTCCGATTCGACCAGGATGAAGTCAAAAATGGAGCAGGGAAGATCATTACCGCGGTAAACCTGACGCTCACGAACATGCAGAAAGAGATCCCCTATTTAGTTGCCGGATTCTACAGCTTATGTGTTGTAGACCGGGAGACAGGTCAAGGCTGTGTAATATGCACCGGAGAGAGCGGGATCATAATCCACGCCGGCAGGTGGATTCTGCTGGGTCAAGAGAGGAACGACAATATCCTGACAGAAGCGCTCGGTCATTCAAGCAAGCCGAAGCTGTATCCGATTGCGCTTGATTCTGATGGATTGCTGCTATTATCCTCTGGGATTATCAGGCAAAAGGATTCAGAGTGGCGCAATGCAATAGAATCTGCGCAGTCAAGCGAAACGAGGCTGATGCTGTTAAGAGATTCAATTAAATCTGAAACAGCAGAGGTAATCATTTCTATTGCTGGTGGAGGCGAACATGGGAACTGAGGAGAAGGTCAAGCTCGCGTATTTGACGCGGAAGCGAAAACAACTCAGGGTCACGATCATTCTGCTGGTGATTGCTGCGGTATTCTTCGTCATCGGCATTTGTGCCGGAGTTGGAGCGATAGTATTAAAAAATCAAGACTACAAAGAGCTTGTTGGAATAACAAGTGCGACGGCCTATGCTGACAGGATCAAGTCCTACACAACCGCGATTGAGATAGACCCGGACAATCCGACAGCATACCGTTGTCTTCTGACCGCATATGAGGACAACGGGAAATTTGACAAAAGCGAATCCGGCGCATTTCTATCCTTATACAACCGGGCAGAGTTTGATTCTGATACGACAGACACAGCAGAGCTTCGTTATAAAGCTGGCCGAATGTACATGGTCATTTACACGGAAGACGGTGAGACGCCTGGTTTTGCCACCAGGATTCAGAAAGCCGCGCCTTTTTTTGAAGACAACGCAAAATCAGACGCAAGCTACCCTGAGAAGCCGTTCAACGATTGTTTCCATACGATTTGTGACTTTTACAAGACATACGTCTTTGAGAGCTCGACGGTAAAGGAAACTGACGTTACGGCAGTCAACCGCTTAATGGACAGCGTTCAGGCAGCAGTAGCAGCGGCAAAGGATGCAGACGCATACGACAGACTGTTTGTTTACTCCAACGTACTGAATCTGATCTATGACAGAAGGCTCACTCTGGCGCAGTCAGATTATTCTCTTGAATCTATACTGGCGCTCATAGATCAGATACACGAAGAAGCCGGAGCTATGGCTGTGGAAAAAGAAGTGACAAAGCAACTGCAAAAGGAGATCAGTGACAAAAATGAAGCGGTACGGCAAGCGGTGGAGCTGTCGTACAATGGAAGGAAGCAGAAGTGAGACACTACGAGATTCTGACATACGTAATGTTCGGCTGTTTTCTGGCAGCGTTATTATTCTGCGTCATAGCGATCATTCACGGAATGCTCCACGGCGTCAGATCTGGCCGAAAAGAACTAAGGGAGAACAAAGCTCTGTTTGAACGGCAAAAGGCGATAAAGGAAGCCGAGGCTATACTTCCTGCGATTCCGCAGCCGGAGCCGCCGCCGAAACCGATGCTGACGTTTGACCCATCCGCATTTCAGCGGGTAACGATTGATCACGAACCCCAACGCTGGACGACAGAAATCATAGCCGACCATGCGTTAAGCCGGGTACTGTCTGCATACTTGACAAAGGCAGACAGCGGATATGTATTAAAAGACAATTAGAAATGGAGGCAAACAATGAAAGCGACAAAACGGATTCTTGCGCTGCTGCTGGCGCTGCTGATCATGGCAACACCGATCCAGACGGCAAGCGCGAACGACGGACCGGAAACGATTGCGTCTGATGCTTCTGAGGCGCAGGGAATTGAAGTTACAGACAATGACCCTGCTCCGGCAGAACCGGGAGAAGATGAGGAACTCGTAACTGTAAGCGGCAGGATTTACAGTGAAGATGGCGATCCTCTGATGGCGTATGAGGTCACGGCTGTTCAGAACGAAAAACTGTATTCCACGCAGACAGATGAAGATGGCAGTTTTTCATTCACTCTGTCGAAGGAAATGACGGTCACGCTCAACGTGGAGGAGACCGACGAATATAATGGCTGGACTCTGACGACGGAACCCGCATCGGACTTGGATGTGGGAGACGTTATTCTGGCATACCGCCGCGTTGAAGTGAAGGTAAGCGTCACGAACTGCACCGTAGAGCTTACGGTAAGAGAACCCGGTGCGGAGGAGACCCGCATTACGGTAGAAAAGCGGACGTCCTTCCAGTTCCGCAGGCATAGCGCAATCACGGCAACAGCGGCCGCCTGCGAAGGGTGTGTTATGACCGCGTTCACCTTTGGAGAAGCCGGAACGGTCAGCGACCTTGTGACGCCCGTTGAATGTGCTGCGGCGGCGTCAGACGTAACACCGCCGGAGATTTCATGTGAAATTGAAAACGAACATGAATGGGCGACGCAAAAGACTGTGACGGTAGAAGTCACGGACAATCTGCCTGACGCGGTATCGCTGTACATTATGAAAGGCGCAGAGGAAGAAACAATTCCGAACAACGCCGAAAGGATTACAGACGGCTCTGTGATTCTGACCGCAAACGGAAGGTACCGGATCTATGCAGAGGATGCTGCGAGCAACGTCACTTGGGTTGACATTGAGATTGAGAAGGTCGATAGGGAAGCCCCGGTGATTTCCGAACTGACGCGGGACAATGATGATTGGGCAGTATCTCACACCTACACCTTCACAGTCACGGACAACGGCGAGCTTGCCGGTGTTTGGTGCAACGGAGAAGCCCTTGAAGCTGACGGCGGCAATTATACCGTAACCGCGGCTGAAAACGGGAAGCTCACCGTAACGGCAAAAGACGCTGCCGGAAACGAATCTGTCCGCGAGGCAGACGAAGACAAGGTAGACACGGAAGCTCCGAGCCTTGAAATCACTGCGCAGGAAGAATGGTCGGCGGAGTCCAATACCTTTGTTGTGATTGCGAGCGACAACGCAGACATTGATTCTGCGTGGTATGTAAACGAGAACAGCGAACGGTTCGATCTGGTTCTGGATGAAACGGGCCGGAAGGCAGAAACCGTATATGAAAACGGAACATACACGGTGTACGTTCGGGATGCAGCCGGAAACGAGGCACATCAGGACGTCGTTATTGACCACATTGACAAAGCCGCCCCTGAAATTGTCTCTGTAGAAAAAGCTCCAGACACGGAATGGACGGGAGAGGAGACAACGATTACTGTCCAGGCAACGGATGTCGGCAGCGGCGTTGCAGCAATTTGGTGGACAACGGGCGAGGAATGGGAACGCGCAGAAGCGGACGAAAACGGTTCTGCTGAGATTTCGATTCCGAACACAGAGACGAAGCAGATTGTTGTTCAGCTCAAAGCAGAGGATAAGGTCGGTCGGACTTCTGAGGAACAGAGCATGGAAGTCAAAATTGACGTTGATGCTCCGACAGAGTTCACCATGACCTACTCGCTGATTGACACAGACGGTCTGTTCAAGGTCATGGACGACAGCTTCGACTTTCATCTGCTGTTCAAAGACATTCTGACGTTCACACTAAAGGCGAAGGACAAAGACAGCGGAATCGCAAAGTTTGCGTACCAGATCACAGCGGAAGAAGCACCTGACGAAGACGGATGGATCGAACTTGAAATTGACGACGGTCCTGACGAAGACGGCATTTATTCCGTAACGCCGATGCTTGCCTCACACGAGGAATTCAAGGGCTATATCTATGCACGGGCCTATGACGTATGCGGGAACGCAACCGAATACATCACAGACATGAGCACCGGCAAATCGTTCCTGGTTGTTCTGGAAAACACGCATGACGGCAGCTATGTAGAATACGACGAAGCGCCGAGGGTAACTGCCTCTTACGGTTCTGGGAGCGGATACGGCGGTGAGTGGACGAACGAAGACATCACAGTATTTGCCTACTGCGACAGTCCGATTTCCGGTGTAGCCGGGTACGAATACGCAATGATCCCCGCGACCGGAACGCTGACGGAAAGTGCGTGGCGTTCAGACGGCATCCGGATAAGCGAAGATGGGGAAGCCTCCATCGTCGTCTCGAAGGACTTCTGCGGTTCGGTATATTTCCGAGCGATCTCCAATGCCGACAACTACACGTTAGCTGCATCCACGAAGGTGCGGGTACAGAAGTCAGCGCCGGCGAATGCGACGGTAAGCGTCACCGGCAAATCGGGGAACAACGGCTGGTACGTCAAGAACCCGGCAATCACGATCACGCCGCCCGAACACGCAGCGAACACTGCTCCAATCTCAACGTACTATGAGTTAAATGGTGGAAATCCGACTTTGTTCAATGGCGAGAACGGGCCGAAGATTGAAAGAGACGGCAGATACACGCTGACGGTTTACACCTATGACGCAGCGGGCAACAGAAGCACGAATACGGTAAAGAAAGAGATCCTCGTAGACACCACGGCCCCCACCGGCCTTTGGATCAATGCAGGGAACACGTCCCTTTTGGCAAAAGATCCCTCCGCAGTCACATTCAACGTCTACTACAGCGCTCCGATCCATGTAACAATGGGTGGAAACGCTGACGTAAGCGGCATTGCCTCTGTAAAATATCAGAAGGTCAAGACCGCAAACAACTACAGTGAAAGCAACTGGACGGCATATCCGAGCAGCGGACTTGACTATACGCCTGACGACCATTTTATCTTATATCTAAGAGTAGAGGACAATGCTGGTAACATCAGCATCACGCACACGGACGGCATTGTGCTTGATAAGACAGCACCGACAGGCGAAAAGGCACCCGACTTCACAATGACGATGATCGGGGCAAACAAAAACGGCTGGTTCAGCGGTGATGCGATGGTAGAGATCAGTGCGATTGACCCGCTCGTGAACGACACAGCATCCGGTCTGCAAACTCTGCACTATGAAGTCCGGACGAACGGGACTGTTACGCAGGAAGAGACTGTAGAATACGGCAAAAACGGCGAGCATTTGACCTCGGTATCTGCAAAGAGTCAAAACGAGTGGAAAACGCGAGTTATGATTCCCGCAGGCCAGAATAACAGCGATGATATTGTACTGACAGTTACGATCACAGACCGCACCGGAAACTCCCGGACAAGCAAAACGACTGTCAAGATCGACACAACGCCTCCGATTCTTGTGTTGAGCTATGACAACAATCAAGTAAAAGGCGGAGTACACTTTAATTCCAACCGGACGCTGACGATCATGGCGACAGAACGCAATCTTGGGAACGAGCTTGCCGTACTGACTGTCACAAAAGATGGCTCTCCGTATCCTGTTGCTCTGAACTGGAGGAAACAGGATGGGAAGATGGCAAACGGCGATGATACGATCTGGACAGCGAAAGTCTTATTTGAAGAAGACGGCGACTACAAGATCTCCGTTTCCTCGACAGACCTCGCCGGCAACAAAGCCTCGTCTATCACTTTCGTTAGCGGAACGGAGTGTGCTTGGGCATTCACGATTGACAAAACGGCGCCGGTGATCCGGGTTCGGTATAACAACAATGAATCGGTCAATGACAGATACTTTTCTGCGAGCCGGACAGCGACTGTAACGGTCATTGAGCGCAACTTTGAAGAACGAGATCTGATTGTGCGGGTCACTGCGAAGCGAGACGGCAAGGAACTCAAGACGCCTGGAATGACAAACATCCGGCGGGACGGTGACAATTACACCTTTGAAATCCCTTATCTGGAAGACGGCGACTACACCTTCGATATTTCCTGTACAGACAGAGCGGGGAACAAAGCAGGGCAAGTAGACTATGGCACGAGCGCGAGCGCGAAGCAGTTCACAGTTGACACAACGCCTGCGGAAGTGAAGGTGGACGGCATCGCGCACGGCGGAGCGTACACCGGCACGCTGTATGGCACTCTGGCGGTATCAGATCTGAACGAAGCAGTTGGCGAGGTTCGGATTTACAAGACGTGGCTGGATCACATCAAGGAAGACGTCACGGACGAATACTTGACCGGAACCAAGGACACAGCACATGGGACCGTGTACGAATTCAACGGTTTCAACGGCAATCACGACGGCATTTACGAGATCGAGTACAGCTTCAAGGACAGAGCTGACCACGAGACAACCGGGAGACTGACGTTCACGGTCAACCGGAACGGTTCTGTATATGTTTTCAGCAATGATCTGATTGCAGCGATGGACGGGTATCACAAAGTTCTGGACGGCAAGTACACGATCACGGAATACAACCCGTCGCGGCTCGAATCTGGGAAAGCCCAAATTGTGATCACGCGAGACGGCGAGATTCTGACGGATGCAAAATGGACTGTCACTCCGGCAGCGGAAGCGACCACAACAGTCGGAGAGCGGGGCTGGTACACCTACGAATACGAGATCCAGCCGGAGAACTTTGCACAAGACGGGAAGTACACGATTACGGCGATGTCTGAGGACGAGGCCGGAAACGCAAATCAAAACTTGGACGACATAGCAATCGCATTCTATGTTGACAACACTGCTCCTGATCTTGTAGGCGTAAGGGGACTGGAAGAAGCCATTGTAAACGCCAGCTCGATTGACGTAGAAGCGGAGTTCTTTGATAACGTAGGACTGAAACGAGTATCGGCTGATATTGATGGCAAAGAAGTCACGGTCTGGGAGCGTGATACTGAAACACAGACGATCAAGATCCACACGAAGGTTGGAGAGGGCCTGAATCAAAAGCTGACGTTCCATGCAGAGGACATGGCAGGGAACAGGTTCAATTCGGACGACGAATCGTTCAACCCTGGCTTCGGTTTCCATCGTGAAGTGACGGTATCAACGAACCTTTTCGTTCGCCTCTGGGCGAACCCGGCTCTGTTCTTTGGGCTGCTTGGCGGCATAGTTCTTGCAGCCGGAGGAACGGCGATCTGGCTTATTGCGGCGAAGAAAAAGAAAGCCAAAAACGCGAAGTAATATACCTTTCGGAATGAGTTTCGAGGAAACCGCCCATCCCATGACGGGACGGGCGGTTTTGCTCTCATAAAAGCCAGAAAAGATTTCAAAAATGAAAGAAGCACTTGACAATGCACGCATTGCGTGCTATAATATAATCATCCGGAGGACATCAGTCACGAAAAGGCAAGACTGGAGGAAATGAAAATGAGAATTTATGATAACGGAGTGTACCACGATGTGAGCCTCAGAACCTGGTCAAACTCCAGCAATGACTGGGAATTTGGAGGTACCGACGGCTCTGCGGACATCATGTTCGATCCCACCGTCCTCAAATGGGACGACGAAATTGAAGCCTACGTCCTGCTCGACGGACAATCGTTTGAAGAATGGATCGGCTGGTGGAATGAGCAATGCGACCTCTACAACAAGCGAGATGACAGGAGCTGGTTTGTTGAGGGCCTGTCCTTTGACGAGCTTGAGGCAGAGTGGTCTCTTGATCGGGAAGTGATCCTGGATGACGACGAGTCGAACTGATGACTACCGCAAAACAAGCGGTAAAAGTCCGGCTCTGATGGAGCAAGAAAAACAAAAAACAGGAGGAAGCAAAAATGATAAACATTTTTAATCTGGACGGCCACGATTACACCATTCGCGATTGCACTGCTATTGCAATGATTGATGGTACCGAAAATGAAAGTGATCGCCAGAATGCGCTTTTGGTTTCCACCGTCACCGACGGCGGCGAATCTGTTGAGCATGTTGTCTTTGGCTGGGAGATGCCGAAGACCGTCGAAGATTTTGCCGATATGTGCGAAGATTACAATTCGTGGGACTCCGACATTGATACGCTGGAAACTGTGAGGGAAAATAATTGAGCCGCAAAAGATCGCCCGATCTCACAGGGCGGAGATTTGGCCTTTTAACCGTCGAATCGCAAGCCGTCCTGGAATTTGGTGGGAAGCGGCAGAGCGTCTGCACGTGTGTTTGTGATTGCGGGAACCGAATTTCGGTACCCGCATCAAAACTGATCCGGTGTGATGGCTCGCTCGTCCCCCATTCGTTCCGTTCCTGCGGCTGCCAGCGCAAACACGAGGACTTAACCGGGCAACGAATCGGCCGTCTTACTGTTGGCCGGAAAATCGGATCTACTCAAAAGCGCGGCGTGATGTACGAGTGCAAATGCGACTGTGGAGCGATAAAGATAATCCCTGCGTACCAGCTCGCTTCCGCCTCTGTTAAATCTTGCGGGTGTTTGCTCCGTGAGCATCAGCGAAAAATCGGGGCTATTTCCGCTGAGGCTGGAGTCGCTTCCCACACGCCGGACGTTGAGGCCGCGCGTTATCGGACTACGCATAGCGATGGCGGTAAATACGCGGCGCGAGTCGCAGCTACGCTCGAAAAAGCTCTCGCGGAGTCTTTTGTCCTCGCAGGCGGAACCAACGTCCCCGCTCTAACCAACGCACACCCGCAGGGAAAGAACCTCTATAGAGGTGTTTGCTGGAATAAGCGGAAGAACTGCTGGATGGCCTACTGCTGTGTTGGAGGTCGGCGCTGGCAAAAAAACGGTTTTCGCTCAGCCGAGGACGCCAAAGAAGCGCGAGACAAAATGCACGAAAAATTGATTGAAGCCACTGGCTTGCAAGATGTGATTGAATCAAGAGCTGAATACAAGGCTCAAAAAAACCAAGAGAAAAAATAGGAGGCCAAAACAATGAACTATTCACAACGAAATTACTGCCTGTCCGAGATGGACAATTACAGTGATGCGGACGCCTTTGTCTCTGATCTGGCCCTGTCGTCCGTCTGGGGCGATCCGGAGGATTCAGCAGAGATCCCGGAAGAGCGCATCGAAGCGCTCCGGCGCCTCTGGGACATCGTGCATCTGCCAATCAAGCAGTTGCTTGCTCCCATGTCTCAGGCGGAGGCTTGCCGGGAATTTTACGTGCCACGGCGCACTATGCAGGATTGGTACAACGACGTCCGGAAATGTCCCATCTATGTGCGCTTGTATCTGGCAAGGTTCTGAAGACGCATCAAAAAACCGCCCTTCCCGTGATGTGGAGGGCGGTCTTGGCGACTATGGAATTATACCGTGGGATAGGCCCGCTGCAGGGCGTCCAGAATCAGACGGCTCATGTTGCCGCCGGCGTATTTTCCCGCAAGGAGTTCCAGGGTCGCGCGCTCGTTGGGCGTGCAGCGGAAGCGGACGGTCTCGGTTCGGCGCTGGGCTGCACGCGGCGTCGGAAGCAGCTCCCGGAGCGCGGCCCGCTCCTCAACGGTGAGATCAGAAGCCTCGTCTACGGCCACGCGAATCAGCCTCGCGGCACGGCTTGACGCCTGTTCGCTTCCAGAGTCGATAGCGCGGAGTACCTTTGCTGCCTCAACCGCCCGCGGCGTCTTGTTAATCAACAGGAGCATAGCTTCTCGGATTGTCACTGAAATTCCTCCTTTACGATGGCAATCTTTCGAGATCCGATCATTTGGACAAGATCGGACGGAAGAGAAGGGAACGTGGGGCGGACATGAAAGAAGGACTCCATCACCAGTGCGCCGAAAGCGTTGGCGTCGATCTCCTCCGCTTGCAGATTGTAGTCGATGGTGGAAACGCTTCCAGGTACCGCATGCTCATCCAGATCAAAGCGCTCGGCCTGCTGCTGCCAAAGATGACGGAGTTCATGCGCTACGGCAAAGGCCGCGTCCAGATCCGATGCGCTGCTCCGCAGAGTCAGAACCAGGCTTTCAGGGTCCATAGCTGCAATCTGTGTAGGTGTTGAAAGAGTTTCAACGAATCGAAGCTCCGGACAGGGAACGCCGAGCATGGACGCGATCTTTGCAGTAAAATCATCCAGTCGCATACGGTCAAACCTCCGAGATGACGCGAATAGATTTGAGTGAAGACAAGCGCTTGACGCCGCCGTTCGCAGTTTGAACCTGCTTGTCCGTGCTTTTGTAGGTAACGATTTCGGTGTAGTCACGGGGGCGGCGATAGTTCCGATAGTGACCTTCCCAGACCGTGTAAGTGATCTCGGCGGTGATGGTTTTTATCGGAGCCGCAGGTCTCCGCTCTTTGGGCTTTCTGGCAGAGATGATCCCGGAGACGGTGGCATCTGAAACCTCGTCCAAAGCATCCTCGTCGATGGTGTAGAACGGGGTTCGGTTGAATTGCTTGCTGGTGTGATGCCAGCCGCAAGAGATCAACAGCAGATCTCGAAGCTCCGCCACAGTGAGCGGGGAGAGCTGCGCAGCCTTTTCGCCGCACCGGTCGAGGATCGCGGTTTTCGTCCATTTGCTCATGGGCATTTCACCGCTTTCATACGCATCCACCGCATTATTCGACATGGAGTAATTGCAATAACCAGCCATAGTGAGTATCTCCTTTATAGCCCTCCTAAAACAATCCCATTCGCTTCCATTTTCATCTTTGTGTGCCGGCTGTTCCTCAAACTCCATTTGACCCCTGCTCGACTAACCAACAGCATTTTTAATCACAGTACATCGTGACGCCCGCATTCCACACCATGTCATGACCGGGTGTAGTAATAACCGGGGCACCGGCACATCTCATATTTTCTCATTCCTTGCTTGTAGCTGCTCTGCTTTCTATGTAGCTACATTATATCACGAATGCGCTACAATGTCAAGTGGTGTTACCACAAAAATCAAAAAAGATTCTTACTGCCACCGGTGATCACCAGAAGGGTTAAGGTAATCATTGACAGCAGCCTGGAGCAGATCAGGAATGTAGGAAGGCGGGACACGCTTTTCGGATTCCCAATTTTCGAATGTACGGCGAGAAATTCGGAACATCTCTGCGAATTTGGCTTGAGACAATCCGGTTTGCTGCCGGATATTTTTGATTTTGTCACTCATTTCACTCATTTTGATTTCTCCTTAATACCTGCCTTATTAGGACAATAAAACCAATACCTAAGATCATGCTGCAAAAGCAAAGGGGAAAGAAGAATCCTGAACTGCCGGAATCAGGGAGTTCTGAAACAGGCGGGACAAATTCTTCGTTTAGCTTGGTTACAGTGACAACAGTAAGGTCAGAGAGCGCGTTTGCAGAAACCACACCGGTTATTACTGAACCTGATTGAGACGATATGTCGTCAGAGGCTTCTGAGAAGCCGTAGCGAGCTCCGGATGGAACATTGAGGAACAAGACCGACTCACCCGGCAGAAGCCGGAAACGAAGCGAATCCGTGCCGAGGAGCAAAGAATTCTCGCTCACGCAGCCATCCTTATCAATGAATTGATAGCAGATCCGGCTCTCTGAGGTATAGGCGTTCCCATTGGCATCCAGGATATAACCCTCAATATAAAAAGCGGTATTGGAATCAACGGGTTTTCCATCAGGATCTTCCAGTCGTTTCGTTACCTGAATTCTGCCTTTCAGCGTGTTGGTGATCTTAAAAGCAGTCAGTTCGTCGTCGCCGGACGGATACATTTTTGATACTGTGTTGGAATCATTACCCCAAACAACGTTCTTCATTTTCCCATTGACCAGCATAGGACAATAGCTGAAAACGGTAGTTTTGAAACGATAATCAGAGAAATCCTCTTGCAGAGTATATTTATGACCCTCGCTCAAAACGTAATAAATCTCGCCGTTGTAAGTCACTTGCCTATAGTTTGCATCTGCCAAACCATATTCTTCTGCTCTGTCAACAGAGATCATGTTTCCGGGAAGAATCGTCAAGGGCAGGGAAGGCCAAGAGGCAGAAACGACTTTACCGTTTACGACTTCAACAGTCGGCTCAATTACAAAGCCATCCGGGTGATCAACAGTTGTACACTCATTTCCGTCCTCGAAAACCCGAACGGTGATTTGAAAATTCAGATCATTGCCGGACAGATGTTCAGAGAGCATGGAAAGAAGGACGGAGGGATCAAGCGAATCTTTCCACACCTTTTTGATTGAAATAGAAGATTGGGACATTGGCAACGGATCAACGTGATAGTCAACGTCCGATGTAATTTCTTCCGAGTATTCCGAAACGACTTTTCCCGTAAGCTCGTCAATGGTCTGTGTAACAGTCTGATAAGTTACGGTGCAAAAGGTGTTTGTTTTGAGATCGTAAGAACTGCCGGTCCAAACAATCTGTTCTTTCTGTTCAGGCGTTAACTCATCATAGCTTGCACTGCCGTTATTAAGCGCAGCAATCAGTTCGTATGCCTCATGGCTGGGCCAGACGACAAAGGACACAGAGTAGGTTGCACCTGAGATAATCGGCTCTGATCCGAGATTCCAGGACACAACGCCGTTTTCAAAGGTAGCTTGCGGCAGATCAGGGACTGAAATAATATGTCCATTGGCATCTGTAACCTGATAGTGGAAGGCGCTGGCCTCGCCATCCAGAATTGTCGTGGAGGAGAAGGAAGTAATTCCGTCGTCGATCTGGACGTTGGCATAGCCCACCTGATTTGTAATACTGTTCACGATGTTGCCGAAGGCGGCACTAAGGGCATCGGTATCGCTGGCCTCGTAATATTCGCCGCCGAGAGACGCCGCCTTGTCCGCTTCTCCAAAAACGCCAAGAACATACAGTCCCTTTTCTGCATTCAGGATCGCCTCTGCTTGGATTTTGGCAGCAGAAAGGTTTGCACCATAATTATCGCTGTTGCCGGAGCCGTAGACGGTCACGCCGCCAATCGTCCTGCTCCCGTCTCTGGTCTCACCGTTTTGAGACAGACGGAAGGTTGGGTTGCCGTCCGTCACGAAGATGACGTAAACAGGATCGGTGTCGTCCCAGTTATAAGCATTTGCTTCAGCAAGTGCAGCCTCCCAGTTTGTACCGCCGTACACATCATTTGTGATCTGGACGTCGTTTACATAGCCGGAGAACTGAGCATAGGAAGTGGTCTTGGAACTTGTACTCCGAACCAAAGAGCCATAGTTGATAAAAGCCATTTCCACAAGGTCGGGAACGGAATTTGTGTTATTGGAAAGGAGCTGAGATGCCAGGGCGTTCACACTTTCCTGGGCAGCTTCGAGCCTTGTCTTATTTACAACACCGGTTCGAGTATAGCGAGCATCACTCTGGTATTTCTCATAGATGCCGTTATTCGCTTCATAGTACAGATCAGAATCCGTATTTCCATCGTTAATTGCAGCGAAGCCGGCGGAATAAAGCTGCACATATTGGTTATTGATTCGACCGTAGTTTCCAGTTGTTGACGAATAATAGCGGCTGAAAAAGGAGCGATAGCGTGTTCCGGTATAGAGGACGAAAGAACCGTTATCGTCATAATAAACGTCGCCGCTATAACCTGTGCTGGTAAGCAAGGAATAAGATACGGAATAAAGCCGAACATATTCGCTGTTTACTTGTCCGTACGCTCCATAAGCAGATTCTTCGTATATACCGATTTCCACTTCATCCTCCATAGAGTTTGAGGAATCGAAGCATACGACGACGTTTGCCTTTCTGGATGTAGACGTAACCTGGCTGCGACCTGTCACACTGAGCGTAAGCGTATAGGTTCCGTCGAGGTTATCCGTCAAAGTCTTTGTACAGGCGGGCGGCTTGGCATCCGAGTCATTTCTGACCGGAACCGGGGCAGAGCGCAAGTACGCCGGCGGCAGAGCGGGTTCTTTTTCTGAAGCCTGCGTGTCGGATTCTTTGGTATCTATAACGGGCTCGGTTTCCGGCACGTCATTGGAGGTCTGGGGGGCGGCTACCGTTTCAGGAGGGACATCCTCCGACGTGGGAGCGGTTACGTTGGTCGGAGCGGGATCGTTTGATTCCTCCACCGCAGTCGCAGATTCAAATTCTGCCGTTTCTGTGCTTTCCGGAATATCATCGGCAAGCACGGGAACGAACGTGGAAGTGATGAGGAATAAGGACAGCACAAAAACAATGCCTGTCATAAGCCATCTTTTTCGTTTCATGTTTTCACCTTCTTAATGATTTTTTGATGTTTTTTTACAGGAAATAAAATACTACTGTTCTTGGTAACGTGTGAAAAAGATTCAAGGCGTTACAAGAAGTTCATCAAGTGTGCTTGGAAATGGTTCGATTATATTACCATATATTACCATTCCATTTTTATCTTCAATATAATCAACTGTTCCATGTAACAATACAAAGTCGTTGCAGCGGCGTTTGTACGTATCTTCATCCTTGTTGACCCAAAGGCAATTCTTATAGCCGATTCCGTCCTTATAGTACGATTCAAGATATACTGTCCCGTCTTTTGGAATATATCGTAACATCAGGCCGCATACTGGTTTTTCTTTTGTCATGTTAAGCTGCAAAGGAAAAACCATTTGTACAGACTGTTTAATTTCTTCTGTTACAACAAATTCGCAGTTTTCATCAATAACAGCATTGTCGTCATGTATATCTTTCGGAATCATTTCACCAATTTTAGCGCTGAAATTGATTTTGATTGAGAAAAGACATATTCTTGACTGTTTTTCGGTGAGATCAAAGAAATACGGATAGCCGATCTTGCTCAGTTTTCGCCCTGTCTTCTTTACAAGGGTGTAATATCGCTTATTCGGATATCTATGATTGATTATCTGATCCGGCAGAATTTCCATGCCCATTTGAATTTTGAAATCAATATCAAATGGGCCCAAATTCATCACAGCGCAGTCAAAAACGATACAGCCTGTATTTCCGTCCAGACGATCTTGGATTTCTACAGGGATATAGGATCTGTTCATTTTCCGTCCTCCTTAACAGTCTGTGATACCATCGAGTATGTGATGCACCCTTTATTCGTGCTTTTTCTTCGGTTTTTGTCGGAAAAGCATATCATGTGCAGGATCAGTAGGCGCAAGGAAGATGACGTACTCAATATCCTCCAGTTTTTCAGAATAAAACTGATTGAACGCTTTGCTCGCGTAAGGTGACTTTGCGAATCTCGTGTTGAAGCCAGCGCTTGTCCAGCGGTTGAACAGCTCGTAGTCAGCAGCAACTCTTGCTCGCAGGAGCTTCTGAGGAGCGCCGTCAGAGGCGTAACGCACAGCGACAATATGGATTATCATATGTTCTTTATTCCCATTGAAATGCACGCCTGCACGTTGCCAGAACTCCAGATTATATGCCATGAGCTTCAGCGAACCGGTAAGCTCACCTGCAATGCCAATGGCGCAAACAGGATTATTCTCAATCAGCAGCGATGCCAGCTTGTCAAAATCAGATACTTCCTCTGGATCGACGATAATGAACTTAGGCTTATTGGTTTGATTACCCATTGCAGCAACTCCTTTCAAAAAATGCAAAGAATCTTGTTCAATGCAAATCCTCATACAAAGGTTCTACATAACACCAGCTCTGCGGCGGTCTCTTGATTTGCAGAGCAGCATTCCCACAAAAGCCGGGTTCAGGATGGACGTTGAACATCCCGCAGCTTTCACAAAACAGTGAATTGGCGCACGGCCTATGAAACACGCGCAGGGATTTGGGCGCGTTATAAAGGATCATATTGGTGAGATGCCACGCATATCCGGTTTTTCCAAGACCAATATATGCAGCAACTTCATCATAGGAAAGACAAGACTTGTCAAGGCCCATCTGTTTCCAATATTTCAAGGCGTCCTCGTTAAACCATTCAAAGGCATTAAACGCTGTGATTCTGTCACAAGTGACCTCGCCGATTACTTTCCCATTCAGAAAATTGTCAGGCCCCCAAGTGCCGGAGGGATGAACCATCAGCTCGCCCGACCAATCATGCTTGAGCGTGCCATCCGGCAAGCGGAAAAGCTCATCGGTGTTGATGACCATGCTCCCGGAAACAGTTTGCCATCTTTTGTCTGGCAACGTGCAGTAGATATACAATCTGAACGGAGGTACCAGCTTTGGTTTTGTCTTTCTGACCTCTACCGTTTTCTCACCGCTGAAAATCATCTTGCACCATTTGGGATGAATGGAAGCAAGAACGGCAATATCAGACAGGGCATTCATTGGCTTTCCTCATTTCCGCCAAAAGGCTGTCTTTGATGTAATAGTCCAGGCCGAGATGCTGACACAATTCCTCGGCTCTTCGTCCGAAATCAGCCCAGTTGATTTTTGACGGATAGTAGTTGAGCTTGCCGATCTTTACGCGGTCGAAATAACGGCAATACTCCTCAATGATTTGCAAAACACCGTCAGCGTCGATGACCGGCTCGAAAGATACCCATGTTTTAATGCCGAGTTCTTTGGCGCGAATAATCTGATTCAGCCGGGTAGGGACATATACGGCTCCGGGTTCTGCCACAATCTCAAGCGGGTGGTCGCAGGAAATCGTAACGCCGAACCAATCCTCTCCGTCCAACAGGTCGAAGTCCCGACTGCCGTTGCCTTTGGTGAGGATCTGGACGTGGTTGCCATGTTCTTTCAGCAGCATGATGATTTCCCGCGTGGCGCTGCTGTCGATGTCCGTAGGGTAGGGGTCGCAGGTGAAACAAAGGTGGATGAGCTGCCCGGTGATTTGCTCCCGCTCCAACTGTTTGCGCGTTTCCTCGACGATATTGATTCTGGGCATTACAACGGAGTGAAAAGCCTCCCGCTCCCGATGAAGAACATTAGGAGCGAAGCAATAGAAACAGTGGTGCGGGCAGCCAGTGTAGATATTGATGGCGAGATCTCCGTATTCTTTTGCCTTACCTTTTGGTGTGTAAATTGGTTTCATGGCGTATTTCCTTTACTTATATCAAGAAGGTTTCTTCTGGCTGTTCATATAAAGCTGAAGCGCGTACTCACGCCTCAGTTCATCGGTTTTCAGCCACGGGCAGTTTTCTCGTGTTTCGATTATGAGCTTCTGAAGCTCCGCCTCGCCGTTTTCCCGGACGACCAGCGCTTCCGCGAGCTTTCGCCATTTGCCTTGCTCAATATTGCCCAGGTTGGTCATGTAACAAAAGCGGTAGTGATGAACCTTGTTGCGGCCGTAGCCGGTATACGTGGATTGACCAGTGCTATAGTGAACGCTCAAATTCTTTCGGGTGAGCATGGAAACATCGAATTGTGAATCGTCAGATCTCATTTTGGTCTCCTTCAGAACTGGAGTCCTCCAGATACGGGATATGAATATCGGCTTGCAGAGGACTTCTGATCAGCTCCGCAAAACGGCGGGCCATATAATACACCGCGTACAGGTGCCTGATCTCCGGCCCATTGTGGGGGTCTCTTGCCCAATCTGGGAGGTCTTCTGCCAGATCCGTTGCAAACGGACAGCCGGAATAAGCGCAGACGTCCCCAGTCGGAGGGATCTTGTTGCATTCCTGATAACAGCCGTCTATGCCCTGCGTACTGCAAATCAACAGTTTAAGCAGGGTTTCATCGGAACATTCATGGTTGCTCCGCGGATAATTCCTGTTGCTTTCATCGGTTGCTTTCATTAGTGCCTCCTTTGTGCAGCGTATTCAGAATTCACGCCCAGCGTGGTTCTGCTTTTCCAGACCGTTACGAAACTTTCTGTCTGAACATTCCGTGAACGGTCATGTCTTTGACACTCCCCATGGATAAATCCAGGGGATTCTTGTTTCGACGAACACTGCCTGCGCGAGCGAGGGCTTACACGTTCTCCACAAGCGTATTGGTTCGGGCGTGTCCCGCCCTACCATAGGTATGCGTTCAAGCGAGAAGGCGCAGACCTTCCGCGAGGATGTTCTTCGCGGCGTTCACGTCCCGGTCGTGAGATGCCCCGCAGCAGGGACACTCCCACTTCCGGACGGAGAGATCTTTCGTCCCCGGATACTGAGCGCTGCAGCAGGAGCAAATCTGCGAGGAAGGGTAGAAGCGATCCACAACGGAAATCGTTCGGCCGCACCATGCGGCCTTGTACTCCAACTGTCTGCGGAACTCGCCGAATGACACATCGGAGATTGCTTTCGCGAGATGATGGTTTTTGACCATGCCTTTCGCGTTGAGATCTTCGATACAGATAATGTCGTAGTTCCGAATCAGTTCCGTCGTCGCTTTGTGAATCGTGTCGCTCCGCTGGTTGGCAATCTTCTCGTGAAGCCTTGCAACCTTGAGTCGCGCCTTCTCGCGGTTGTTACTCCCCTTTGACTTTCGGGAGAGCTGACGCTGGAGGCGGGCAAGACGCTTTTCTGCAACGTAGGTGTAGCGGTGATTGGCACATTTTACGCCGTCGGACGTGATTGCGAGATCTTTCACGCCAAAGTCAACTCCGACGGCAGCACCGGTAGAAGGAAGTTTCTCAACATCAACGTCGGTGCAGCAGAGGGCGACGAAATACTTGCCGGACGGCCTCTGGGACACGGTAGCCGAAAGAATGCGACCTTTGACTTGCTTGCTGACGCGAGCAGAAACGAGGCCCAGTTTCGGCAGCTTGATCTTGTTGCCGACAACGGCAATGTTAGATCCGACGCACTTGCTTTTATAGCTCCGATTTCGATTGCGTTTGCTCTTGAAAATCGGAAAGCCGACAGGCTTGCCGTTCTTGATTCCTCGGAAGAAATTCTGATAGGCAGCGTCGAGATTTTGAATTGAAGCCTGGAGCGCTGTCGAATCAACTTCGGTAAGCCAAGAGAGCGATTTCTTCAACTGTGTTAAGTCCAACTGGCATGCCGCACTGCTGACACTCTCATTTGCTTGTTCGTATCGTTCTTTTCGCAACGCAAGGTAGTGGTTATAAACAAATCTCACGCATCCAAAGGTTATTTGGATTTGCCGGATCTGCGTATTGTTCGGATAGATCCGAAACTTGTAGGAATGTTCCACAATGATTCACCTACTTGTTTTCCTGGTTCTCAATTTTGTCTTACATCCCCAGGGCAAAAGTCCGGGGCATTACGACATTATTGGTAAAGCGTGTCATTGTTTTGAACCTCTTTCACTTAATCTCAGTATTTTCCTGCAGCTCATTAGTCGCCTGTCTTTCTCGCCTCGCATATAGCATATTCGCGCCGCAGTTACCGCAAAAATGTGAACCAGCACAACGCAACGGATTGTGTTTATCATTGGCCCACCAAGTTTCTGCTTTTCTACGGCAATTGCTGCATGTCCATGCGCCAAGGTTCCAGTCCATTCCGTTCTGGTCCCACTCCCAATGAGCCTCCACTACAGGCCGCACATCGTCCATGCTGTCCCCACATTTCTTTCCGATCCTGGCAAGCATCTCCCGCATGGCGTCGTTCTCGGCGAGGATGCGGTCGTAGCAGTCCCGGGCGACCACATCGGCGGCGGGAATGTCCAGCATTTGCCTTTTTGTCTTACCCATTAAGCAATTACCGCAGTCCGGGTAGATTCCATCAGATTCAACGTAAGAAACTTTGCACTCGTCACAAGAATTTATGAAAATGGAGTACGCCTCCTCCCGACTTATGCAATCAATTTTGTTAGGAACATTTGTATCCTTGTCAGCCATCAATATCATATTAGCCACACTCTCTTACTTCCTTTTCCTGGTTGATTTCTACCGAATACCGCCACTTTCTTCGTTTTTTAATCAGCCCGCAAGATTCTTCAAGGCTTTCATTGTAGTGCTTGCTCCTGACTCGAATGTCCAAGATCCCGTTCGTGCATTCATAATGATCAACCTCACGAATAAGGTAATCCCATACCTGGTCTGCGTTTTTTCTGGCCTCGTGAACTGTTCCTTTGAACAATGGCGTATTCTGGTCGTATGCATTTGTCTCAAAAATCCAGACTTTTTGGTCACACCAGGTTTTGTCGAGCATATCATACAGAGTCATTCGGACGCCTCCTTTTTAACACAGTCCATCGCAGCCAGCGCCTTTTTGGCTTCCTCGCGGTTCAAGAAAAACACTTTTCCAAAGCCCTCCGGTCTCAGTTCAAATGACTTCCAATACATACTTGTTTTGTCTGTATGTGCGGAAATACGGATTGCACCAGATGACCAAATATGGATGGATTCGACGGTTAAAACTGAAACATGACCATCCTGAATGTCAAACACCGTATCCCCCACCTTGCACGGAAGCACCAGCAGCCGGCCTTCGGCTTCGGCCTTTGCCAGTTTCTCCATCCGCTCCATCCCGCCGTTTTCATGCCACATCTCTTTGATATAGTGTGCGTAAGCGTGATCCGGATGGGACATCAGGGCAGCAACGCCTTCCGGCTCAAGCCCGGTGTCTTCATAGGCGGCAAGGCGTTCCGCAATTTCACACCACCCATAACCAGGCTTCAGATCGGCCCTCATATCGTCTGGTAGTCTTAAAGTAAATCTGTTCATACTTCCTCCTTTAAGCAAATTCTCCTCTTGTATGTCCAACACTGGTGAGTGTTTTGTTCAGCATAACGTATAGGCTTACGAATTGCTTACTCTCCTTTCGTTTTTCGCTTCTCCACCGCACACCGGGCACGGTTCCAATTCAGCCATCTGTCAACCTTCTCCCGCACATTGGGCAAAATTTGATGTTGCAGACCCCAATCGCAATTCCGAATCCAACAATCAACTTCGGCGCATTGACGCATCTGGTATCAAGATACGCATGACAGTTCTTTTCCAGAGGTTTTACATACCCCTCTAAATCTTCGTGGCAGTATTCGCACTCAGCCATCCTCCCCACCTCCTTCCGTCACCTCCGGGTTGCGGTTGTTCCAGCGCCTGATGGCTCTTTCTTTGGAGTCTGAAATCGAATGCTCAATGCTATTACTGCAGGTGCTGTCAGAACAACGGACAACGTACCAGCCGGAATAGAGGTCAAAGAGGATCGGCTCCGCTCCGCAGAGCTTGCAACGGTTCATTTTCAGTTCAGCCAATTTTCCCAGCCTCCTTCCCACGGTACATCGGTGTTGCCCTTCAGCCGGAATCCGTTCCACGCTGCCGTGATACACAAATTAAGCGGAAAGCCTAACAGTATCCATGTAAGCCACCAGTTCCGGCGCATAAGGTAGATGCGTTTTTTCATTTCTTGCCGTCTCCTTCCTCCGGGTCGGGCCATTCTTGCGGTGTTTCAACAAAACACCTGTTGCACGTTCGCAATAACGGGCAGTTTAAGAGACATTCTTGCTCAGTGTACAATTTACAATGCTCTTTAATCAGCCGCACGGCTGAAAATAACTCTTCACGAGTTACCATCAGCTTCGCCTCCTTCCGCTGGAACGATGATTGTGGCGTCCTGTATGGCCTTTTTGACTGCCTCATAGGTAAGGACTTTGGGCCATCCTTCCGAGTCTCTATCTGCGGCGATATTTCCACACTCTGTAGCAAATAAAGCCCTATATAGCTTGTGTCCATCAATCAGATTCCCATGCCCTTCCGGAAGGGAGGGGAAGAAGCAATCATCACATTCTGGATTGATTTCTTTTTTCGCCGCCATACAACAATCGAAGGTCCCGTCGTAATCTTGGACCTCACGGAAAAATCGACAAAGGAAGCAATACTTCGGCTTCTCTATACGGATCAAAATATCAGCCATTGTCAGCCTTCCTTCCGTTACCTTCACAACCGCCCGTTTCTACAATCAGCTCTGCATTCGAGCAAAGCGAGATAAGTCCTCGGCTTAGGACAGGATTCCAGCGGGACTCTGTCCTTTTCGTTAATCCGAAACCCAAGCTCACAATAGGATGCGCTGGAGCAGGATTTCAGCGCTCTGCAGCCGGCGCATGATGTCTTTTTATCTTTCATCAATATCTCCTATCTCCCAATCATTTTGTTGGCTGCTGCAACCGCAAGCGCATCACAACGATTATTTTTTGGATTTTCCGCATGACCTTTAACCCAATGAAAAGAAACCGTATGTGTTGCGCATAACGCAAGAAGTCTTTCCCAAAGATCTGAGTTAAGTGCTGGTCTTTTATCAGCTTTGCGCCAACCGCAAGATTTCCACTTTTCAGCCCAACCAAGGTTAAGAGCGTCAATGACATATTTTGAATCAGAATACAGGTCTACTTGGCAAGGCTCCTTTAGCAGTTCCAGTGCGCGGATCACAGCGGTGAGTTCCATACGATTATTGGTGGTAGAGGCATCGCCGCCGCTGATCTCCTTTTTGTAGTCCCCATACTCCAAAATGGCACCCCAACCGCCTGGACCGGGATTGCCTTTACAGGCTCCATCTGTATAGATCGTCACTGTCTTCATGAAGATTCCCTTCCAAATATTCGGGATTATAACCCGCTCAAGATCGTCAATTCAGCAGATAATTCCAACTGCTTTCATTTCGCGATCTCCCTTCGATTTTTACATCTACATTATACCACCCATTGAGTAAAATAGCAAGTATTATTTTGACAAAATAGAAGTATTTATATTGCCATAACGGAAAAGGATAAGAATAGAAAATACTGAAAAAAGCAAGCGAAAATGCTAAAACGCGCAAGCTAATATTGACAAAATGAAAAAAACATGGTATAATTACGGAAAGAAGGGGGTACACAGCATGGCAAAAATAAGCCTTGAAAAAAGCGATAAACACATTCGAACAAACCCAAATGCAGTCAAGCACGGGTGCGTCGATTGTGTTCACAGAGAAACCCCAATGAACAAATTCCCGTGTTCATTGTGCGACACGAAAAATGACCGGTGGTACTACTGGACAGACAGAACTAAGGAGGAGACAATTAGTGGGAAACAAAAAGAAAAAGCAGCAGAGAAAAGTGCCGAATTACAGCTCGACGATGATGGCAGTCATCGACGCGGTAGCGAAAGCGAACCCGTGTCCGGAAAGGGAGGAAGCGCTAAAAGCCGCATTTACTCCCGTGCAGGCAAACAGGCAAAGCGCAAACCTCGTTAGCCTGCTTGGAAAGACAATTCCTGACCCTGTGTGGAAAAAAGCAATGCTCGTTGTAACGGACGAAGACCTAATGCTTCGTATAGTAACAAAAGCGATATGTAAGGCAACTTTAATGCGACCGATCAGCAAGGAATGGAAGAACAATGCTGTGTCGATCATACAGCGGCTAAATAGAATGGACGAGCCGCACACTTTTGAAGTTGGATCTTACCAAGACATAAACGGAGATGGAAGAAACGGTTATGTGCTTGACAAGAGCGGAATCATCCACTCAATTCTTCTGACTGAAGGAGTAGATTTATCCAGAATACGGTCATTATCTGACCTGACAAAAAATGCCAGCGTTCAAGGTTTTGATTACGAAGTCGTATCTACTTTTCTTAGCATCATATATGGCCTGTGCGAAAGCCAGCAGAAAAGCATTAAGAACGAATCAGAGTTGATCGCAACCAACTTCCTTCTTAAAGCAACGTATGAATTAGCCACGAAATCATTCAGCGAAGCCCTAAGCGAGAAGGAACTAACGAACAATCAAAAGCTGGAAACGCTTGGATTCATGGTCTACGGAGCAATGACGCTTTTTGGAAAATCATTTTTCTCGCTTGTCACGATCTTCGCTGTAAACAAAATTTTCGAAAACATGGTCCAAGAAGCACACTGCAGATCGACAGAAGAAACCATAACCACCTGGCTTTCTCTGGGCGAAATCAATGATCTGAACATTCTGGAATTTACGCTCCGCAAAGAAGCCGCCAAAGCGGAAGAACTTGCCAAAAAAGCTCTTGAAAAAGAGAATGCTGCGCTGAAAAAAGAGGCAGAAAAGGCAGAACAGAGCCAGACGCGGCAAAAGAGCGTCAATCAGGCATACGAGGCAAAAATCGCTCAACTTGAAAAAAGCCTGCGGCTTGCAGAACACGAGCGAGACAAAGCAATAGCAGACAAGGAGAAAGCAGAAGAAGCGCTGTCTGCTGTGATTGACCGGGTTGACAACGATGCTGATGAACAGAACAACGAGCCGGAGCCGGAGCGCCAGGACGATGAAACAGCGTCAGCAGCCACAATCAGCTATCCGTATCGCACAGCCAAGCGCATTGTAATTTTCGGCGGTCATGCGACTTGGGTCAAAGCCATGAAAGAGCGTTTTCCCGATTGTGCATTCTATTATGGAAAAGATGAAACAAACTTTGATTCAATTCCCGGCGCGGATCTTTTGATCTTTCAGCCAAACGCGCTATCTCATATGGCATATAACCCGGCAAAAAATATAGCATACAAAAACGACGTTCCTGTTGAATATATGACATTTGCAGGAGTAAACGCGACTTCCAGACAATTGGTGGGCATGATCTCAAATTTGTCCGGTGTGGAGGCATAACATGTTCATGTCAAATAAAGAGTTTGCGGAATTTCTTGCAAGAAAGCCGAACGCAAGCATTCACGGTGATCTCCATCAAATAATGGACGGTAGTCGTGAAACCAAATATAGAAACAAGAAAGTGTACGTATATGCTGACGGGTTCGCCTGCGAGGGGGAACCCTCAGCCGGCCACGGCAAGCTGCTGCGCGTCTACGACAGTGTGAAGGAGTACAGGCGGCACAGCGAGCTAATTCTACTGGAACGGGCTGGGAGGATCAGAGACCTGAAATGGCAGAAGAAGCTGGTGATTCAGGAGGCGTTTTCTCGCAATGGGAAGCGTGTCCGGGAGATCTCCTACGTTGCAGATTTTGCCTACGTTCAGGACAGCAAGCAGGTGATCGAAGACGTAAAGGGGCTTGATCAAAAGACCGGACAGTACCGCATGACAGAGGCATTCAAGCTGAAGTGGAAGCTGCTGAAAGCACGCTATTCAAAATATGAGTTCAAAATCTACTGAAGAAGAAAGGAGTGCGCTTGCACAAATGCTGTGAGCGCAAAAAAATGTCATGAGAGGAACAAGACCTGAAGCAAAAGAACAATGGAGAAAGGTGATCGGCTTCATCTGGCTGGTCGCAGCGTTGATCGCACTCGTCGTAGTTCTGGCGATCTATATTCCAAAGATTCGGGAAAAGGCAAACAACCTGATCCATCCGAACACACTGGACTACAGCACGACCATGACGGATATCCCGAAATACGACGGCAAACCGTATGTGGTTCTGAACGACAATCAGCCGAGCTTCACGGATAATGAAAAAGCTGATCGGACAGCCTACGAATCATACAGCCCTCTGGACAAGTATGGCAGATGCGGACCGGCAACGGCGTGTCTGACATGGGAGCTTGCACCCACGGAGCCGAGAGGGGAGATTGGGCAGATCAAGCCGACAGGATGGCATACGGTACGCTATGACGACCTGATTGCAGACAAATATCTGTACAACCGCTGCCACCTGATTGCGTTCTGTCTTGCCGGAGAGAATGCGAATGAAAGAAATCTGATCACCGGCACAAGGTACTTGAACATTGAAGGCATGCTGCCGTTCGAAACACTTCTGGCGGAATATGTTGACGACCATCCCGATAGTCCGGTTCTGTACCGGGTCACACCGGTTTTTGAAGGAAAGAATCTGGTTGCGTCCGGGGTAGAAATGGAGGCATACAGTTTAGACGACGACGGCAAAAGCGTGTGCTTCCACGTATACTGCTTCAATGTCCAGCCTGGGATCACGATCAATTACGCAACCGGCGCTTCGCAGAAAAGCGCCGGTTAGAAAATAAAGTTTTTTATTTTGTCAAAATAGAGCTTGCTATTTCACTCAATGGGTGGTATAATATGGATAGGAGAACTGCAATGAATAAGAGATCCGCAACCATTTTCGCAACGACAATGCTCATTCTTGTGTTCATGCTCACGTTCATTGGATGTCAGGCGAACACTCCGGCATCTCCGGCCGATCAGGAACAGGCGATCACAGCGGTCAGCGGCGCTCCCGTACAGACCGCACCCTCGTCTACAACCGAGGCTCCGAGCCTGGGAGACAGATTTGCAGACGTAAAGGTTGACGTGCTGGCGAAGCATACCGCGCCGTACTCTGAAAGCGAGATCAACGGATACGGCGCATACAGTGAAGACTACGATACCGCGACGATTCTGACGCTTGGTCTCACGTTCCCCGACCAAGACACCGCGTACAATTTTGGAGGCGCGACGTTAGTAGGGGAGAGCGCGACGGGGGAGGACGGCCAGCCTGTCCCGCAGGCATGTTCTCTGTGGCGCAATGATGAAAAACTGTACTGTGTTGTTCTCTTACGAGCAGCGGGAGAGATCGACGCGGAAAAAGCCTGCGTTAAAATTTCGGAAAAGTACAAAGGATCGTCCCAAGCGGCATCTGCTGTAGTATCAATGCAAAACGGCGCCGAGCCGATTGGCTTTGACGGAGCAAAGGAAGCATTTTCTGAAGAGATCCGGAAGCTCCAAGGACGGACATATATGGTTGTTCGCCGCTATTGGTCGAACTACTCAGCCGGTACAGACTATCAGACGGACACGATCTCATATGTGCTTATCCCGCTGGAAGGTGGCTTCGAGAAGACGCTGGACGCCGGCCGCATGAAGCTCTTTACGCCGAGCAACATTAAGGGAACTTCCGGCGTGCTGCTTGTCAATGAGAACGGCGCAATCGACAGTTCGACGCTCGATTCGCAGAACACGATTGAACTTGCAGTCACGCGGTCACTGTATGAGGAACGCGGCGCGAACGGGTATTCAGACGAAGTATACGAACGAGCGGAGCAAGACACAAAGGACTTTGTTAAGGCGTCGTATGTTGAGATCGACGACGGCGATGGAAATACTGTTGTCCTTCGCTTTGGAGATTAAAGGAGGAAAACTCTATGATCTATTTTGGCGGTCAGGACGAAATCAGCGAACCGCTTCGGATTATGTATGAGCTTGGATGTTCGGTTTTGATTGACGTCCGGGGAGACAGCGCTCCGGAATCCCTTGAAGATCCTCTGAGTAAAACGATGCTGAGAGACGCGGCGGCAGACAAGATGTATGCTTACTACGACTATTCAGAGAAACTTGGAGCATCTAAGGTGGAGTCCAAGTATCAGACGTCACGTGGGACGCTGAAAATCCAGCCTTTTTCACAAAGCACACATTTCCAGGCTGTAATGAACCGAGTTGCAGCCATGAACAAAAGAATCTTCTTTTACACACAGACAGCGGCACCGGAAAATTCTCTGAGCGGACTGCTGTACGGGCCGTATCTTGCATCGAGAGGCCAGAATATAGGGTATCTTCACTGCCTGGACGGTCAATACATCATTGAGTACCATGAACGCTATATGCACAGGATCATGGACAGATATTGTCCGGAGATCGACCAGCTCGCGTTGATGGACGGAGCTGGGAAAAAGCTGACGGATGCAGAACGAAAAGCGGAAGCACTGAAAAAGCTGATCAAAGAATGGCGTTAGAGAACATGAGCGGGAAACCCCAAAAGTGCTTTAGCCTGGGGCAGCTCACTGTCATAACAATCTGCATCACAAGAGCAGGACAACAACAGAAACGAGGTTAGAATGATGAACACTCCGCTGACAGAGATTGGCGTACAACAGAATAAAGCGTCACAATTTGAGCGGGCTGGGATTCGTTCAGTAGAAGATCTTCTGCGCTTCTTCCCGAAGAAGTACATCGACTACTCCCACATCACGCCGCTTAACTCAAGTGTACCGGACGGCTTTCACGGCGCGTATCGGCTGACTGTCCAGAAGTTTGAGCAAGCATATTCCAGCAAAACGAATTTTCCGTTTGTGAAGATTCTGGCGTTTGATGCTGCGACGAACGTTCCGGTATCAATCATCTTCTTCAATCAGAGGATAAACTACCCAGCCTTTGCATTTTTGCAAAAGGGAGTACAATGCTTTGTGGCCGGGCCGGTATCAAGGCTGAGCGACGAAATGTTCTCCATGTCGTCTCCGCAGGTTTTTGACCTATTCTCTGACGACTGCCTGCGGCTCTATCCCGTCTACCGAAAGGTCAAGGGAATGTCTGACGCCTATCTTACAACCTGTATTGACAAGGCGCTTGCAACCCCGGCAGCGAAAGCCGAGCCTTACCCGACAGCGCCGGGAAAAGAAACGCTCGCGCAGGCGTATTACGACATCCATCATCCGGCAACAACAGACGCGATTGACAGGGCATACACGCGATTCACATTCGACATTCTGCTGAAATTCTGCATTCAGCTTCACCACGCCTCGCAGTATATGTCCAAAGGCAGCCCGTTCAACCTGAAGGACACACTGATGGTTCACCAATGCACATCCCTTCTGCCTTATGATCTGACAGAGGATCAAAAAACAACGCTCAATTCAATATTTGACAGCATGAAGGACGGGCGGCGGGTCAACGCGCTCGTGCAGGGAGACGTTGGTTCGGGCAAAACGATCATTGCATTTTTGACCATGATTGCGATGGTCGGCAGCGGATACCAATGTGCAATGATGGCCCCGTCAAAGGTGCTTGCGCAGCAGCACTACAACTCACTTCTGCCTTTTGCAGAAAAGCTCGGTATTGAGACGGCGCTTGTCGTAGGCAATGGGGACAAAAAGACAAAAAACGCAATCGCATCCGGGAAAACCCAAATTGTGATTGGTACGCATTCTCTGATTTCCAGCACCGTTTCTTTCAAGAACCTTGCGTTGGTTGTTGTGGATGAGGAGCACAAGTTTGGCGTAACGCAAAGGGAATCCATTCTGAAAAAAGCCGCCGACGGCGTACATTGTATTTCCATGAGCGCAACGCCGATCCCCCGCTCTCTCGCGCAGATTGTCTATGGCAACGAAGTAACGCTCCACACGATCAAGACCATGCCGAAGGGGAGAGTACCCGTAAAGACAGCATCCACGTCAAGCACGGTCAAAGCGATGGAAGCAGTCAAACGACAGCTTGACAAAGGCCACCAAGCATTTGTTGTATGCCCAATGATCAGCGCCTCCGAAAAAATGGCCGGAGTAAAATCGGTTGACGATCTGACCCTTGAGTATTCGAAATACTTCAACCCGCTCGGCTATACAGTCGTATCACTGACAGGCAAAGACAAGAAGGCAGATTTAGAGCAGAAACTACAGCAGTTTGAAGAAGGCAGCGCACAAATCATGATTGCAACAACGGTGGTCGAAGTTGGCGTAAATATTCCGAACGCAACGATCATGGTGATTCACAATGCGGAGCGTTTTGGACTATCCTCTTTACACCAGCTTCGGGGTCGTGTCGGCAGATCCTCTTTCCCTTCATACTGCGCTCTTGTTTCAACCGAAGGCGGAGCGAATGAACGCTTGAAAATCATTGAAACTTCGAACGACGGTTTTGCGATTGCGGCGGCTGATCTCCAGCTTCGAGGCCCCGGCGAATGGCTTGGCGAAGCACAATCCGGTCGCTCGTCTCTGCCAGCCCAGCTTATGATTGCCTACCCGACAATCTATCAGTCCGCAAAGAAGGCTGCGGCCTATCTGATTGATCATTACCGCACCTGTGATTTTGTAAAGAACGCAATTATTGAGACAGAAGAATAGTAAAATTTATGATTTTGCTGTTGACAAAGCAGAAAAAACGCGGTAAAATATAAGCGTACTTTAAGGAGAAAAACATCTTTTAAGTACGATCTTACAATGTAATTGACGCCCCACTTTTCGTTTTCGGACGAAAGGCGGGGCGTTTTTTATTCAGGCGGCAAAATTTTGGGGCGCTGTCTGAACAAACCGTTGCCCCGACGGAAAAAGGAGAACCTGTGAAGAAGTTTAAGTTTTTGGGGTATGAGTTTTCTCCGGTAGGGTACCTGCCGGAGGATTACACCGGGATCAATAACTACCTTGTGGAGATCCCGGTGCAACTGCCTGCTCAGTACAGCAGGTTGGCGTTCATGTCGCTGTGCAGCGACATTGACCCACTGCCCAGCGTCTTCCGCTGCGAAAGCGGCGATTACGCCGGGAAAATCATTGTCCCTGGCCGGAAGTCTCTCTACATCTACAGTGGGACATACAAGCCGCTGGAAGTGACGGCTAACACCGACGACAAGTCCTCCTCCGCGACTTCGGAGACTCCCGCCGAACCTGTGGATTCGTCTACGGAGACAGAAGAAGCCGCCGATTCTCCCGCTGGGACGGCAGAAGTGGCGGAAGCGCCCACCGCGCCGGCAGAGACGGCAGAACCCGTCAAGGCAAATGAGGAAGCAGGGGCAACCGCCCCCGCAATCGGAGCCACCGAGCCTCCCGCGCCGACGACGGCTGAAAAGCCCGAAGCCCAAAAGGAGCCGACGACGACTGAAAAGCCCGCCGAAAAGACCGAAGCCCAGAAGAGGGCAGAGGAACAGGCCCAGAGGGAGAGAGAGCGGGTTGCCGCCCTGTCTCCCGAAGCCGCTGCTGAAGAAGCAGCGAAACGGGTCAAGACGGACACTGACCGTCTGACCGGCCATAACATGAGAGTTATGGTCGGCGAGCATATCGAAAGAAAATGCTCTGACCCTGAGTTCTCCCGGCTTGTTCTTCAGCCGGGGAAGAAGATGGAGCGCTGCTTCCGCTTCATCATGCGTAAGGCGCGTGAATACGCGGAAGCGGAGATGAAGGCACTGGGCGAACAGCGCATGGGTGTCTACGGCACCGACGTCCCCGACGACATCGTGTACGGCTGGGCCGAGGAATACTTCACCACGCCCGTCACGAAGGAGGACGAGGAGGACAAGCCGAAGCCTCCCGCAGCCAGGCCGACGACCAAGCCGACGACCAAGCCCGCAAAGGGAAAGGAAAAGGCAAACGGCAAGGCCTCGGCTGACGCTAAGTCCAAGCCGGAGAAAACGACGGCGACGGAGAAACCGCAGGAGCAGCTTCAGTTGACCCTGTTCTAAGCTCAAACAATGGTGCGCTGCATAGACAAAAGCTATGCGGCGCACCGCGCAAGATAACCCGAAAGGAGGATTCTGTATGGGTTATTTCAGCAAGAGGGAACTGCGAAAATATGCAGTTCCGAAACTGCCGCCGATTGATCGCAACAGCGGTCTGCTGACGAATAGTACCATCTGGTACATCGTTAGAAGCGCTGTCAAGATTATTGACGGCAAAAGACTTCTCTGCCTGTATTTCTACGACAGGAAGGAAGTCTGTGATGGAAAAGAAACTCCGGCAATGACGATGTTCCAACATCTGTCTGCCAAAGGCGGAGATTTCATCACCCTGGACAATCGCAACAAGAAATCTCGCTGGAGGACAGCAGAGATTGCAGAAGTCGTGCGGGAAGAACAGACGTATTTCAACAGTAATCTTTCGGCGAATGTGTGCTTCTACAGTATGAAAGATGCGATTATCGCATCCAAGTACGTAAAAGCCAAAAACCTGGATGACGTACTGCATTCCGTTCGAGTAGTACAGCTTACTATCCGTAGCAAGCAAGCGGATAAAAGAAGGGAAGAGAAAAAGGAGCAGATCCGTCGCCTGTTCCAAAAGTTCAGTTCTTTGCCAAAAATGGAAAAGTGGCTGAACAAGAAAGTCTTCCCCGGCTATCTCCTTTGCGAGCATACTGCCGTAAAGAAAGAAGTCAAAGGCCGCTGTTCCTGCTGCGGGGCAACGATCACGTCAAAGGGGCTGAAGCGCGGCGGCACGGTAACGTGTCCGAAGTGCAAAAAGCCACTGACCGTCGTTTCCCTTGCTGCTCGAATGAAGGAGGAGCGGACAACGGTTAACGTTCTGAGCCGGTTCGACAACGAACGGATTCTCGTTCGAACGGTGAAAGTCTGGCGCAATATCAGCGCTGAGACAGGAGTCCGGCTACAACAGTTTGAAACAAGCCGAGCCATCATTTCGCCCGGAAAATGGGAATGCTACTGGCATTCTCTTTATGAGGACGAATGGAAAAAAGGCTTACGTCCGGTCATGAATCCCTGGTATTACAACTTTTACGCCGATGATAGTGCGGTGTTGTACCCCATCGGCGTGAAGGCTGCATTGAAAGGCACGGCATGGGAATATCTCCCGGTCGAGCAGGCAAAGAAGGTCGAGCCCTTTGATTGGGGATGTTTCCTCGCGAAATACACCAACCACAGGAGAGCGGAAACGCTGCTCAAAACCGGGTTCACAAAGCTCGGAGTTGAAATCGTTCTGTCTTACAACGACTGGGGCTTGGACGAGACCCAGAATCGACTGCACAGGATTCTGGGAGTAGCTCCGGAAGAAATTGAATATCTCCGGAGCATGAACCTTGGTGCAGAAGATCTAAAAAATTACAAACAACTCCCCCAAAAATCTCGACCAATCGTTTGGGATTGGGTAACCAAATCCGAAATCAAGGTCGTTACAGATACGGCAGAGGTTCTCAAAACAGTACGAATTGAGAAACTAAAATCGTATTGTGAAAAACAAAGAGGCAAATTCAAAAAAAGTTCCTACCGAAGCGAAGCTGCTGAATTTGTAGCCACATACCGGGACTACCTTGACCTCGTTCGAAAATTAAACCTACGGTTGAGCAAAAGCGTTCTCTATCCGAAGGATTTGATTGAGGCCCATGATAAAGCAGTTTCCGAAGTGAAAATGGCAGAAGACGCAAAAATCGACGAGGCAATTCGAACAGCAGCCAGTAAATGGGAAAAGCTCGAATATGCCACAGAGCAGTTTGCGATCATGATGCCAAAAGCCCTTGCCGACGTGATTCATGAAGGTTCTGAACTTTGTAATTGCGTTGGCGAAAACTATCCGAACAGAATCAGGAATGGCGAATGCCTGATCCTGTTTGTTCGGAAAGCGAGCGAACCAACAAAACCGTACTTCTGCCTCGAAGTGCGGAACAAAAAAGTAGTCCAGCTACGGGGCTACAGGAATTGTGACCCGCCTGACGACGTGAAAAAGTTCGTCGCCGGGTGGGAAAAGAAGACGCTGGCAAGGGCCAGCTAAGGAGGACTATATGGTAGAATTTGAAATGATCAAATCCCTGCTTCGGCAGGGCGAAAGAGACGTGGAGCGTCTCATCAACTGGCTTGGCGCAACAGACTTTACGACTGCGCCTGCGTCAACCCGCTTTCACGGAAACTACGAAGGCGGTCTGATGGATCACAGCTTCCACGTCTACCAGCGGCTTGTGCAGCTGGCAAGCAGCGGAATTTTCCCGCAGGCCGCACCGGACGCACAAAGCCTGGCAATCACTGCCGTTTGCCACGACCTCTGCAAAGTGAACTTCTATCAGAAGTCCACGAAGGCGGTCAAGGAAAACGGAATCTGGGTGGAAAAGCCGATCTACGTGATCGACGAAAAAATGCCCCTCGGCCACGGCGAAAAGTCGGTCATCATTCTGAGCCGGCTTGTAAAGCTGACGGCGGCAGAGATGATGGCGATCCGCTGGCACATGGGAGCTTTCCTGTGTGCGCAAGGAAGCTGGGAAGTCGAAAATGCGTGGATGAAGCGCGAGCCGAACGAGTTCCCGCTTGCCGTTGCACTTCACATGGCGGATGCGATTGCTTCTCGCTTTGACGATGCGATGGACGGCACGGAGCCGTCTCAATACGCGATTGGAAAGGTGACGGCAACCGAGCCGGAGCCGATCCCCGCAGACATCGTAGAATGGAGCAGAGAGAATTGCTTCGGTTTTATTGACGCCTGTGGTGATGGGTCTCTCGATCCTTGTTCTCTGGCGTTCAATACGATGCGATCTCTGATCGGGGAAGCATCGGAAAATAACGTCCGAAACGGTTCCGACCCGGCCTCAGACAGAGGCTTCGGTGCTTGTCCCGGCGGTCTGAAAAAGTATGTCTGTTACATGACGTACTATCTCCGTGCGCTGAATAATTTGCTCGGCGTCCAGTTGAGCGAGAGAAATATTCTCGTTTGCGGGACGCTGGCAGGGCTGGGCCGTGCTGCCAAATGGCAGCCGCAGATTCGCCACCGGAAAGCGCAGGACGGGTCTTGGGAGAACTATACCGTTTATATTCCCGAAGACAAGGATTACGGCGCACCGTTTGACGGTCCCGTTGGTCAGCGCGGTGCCTTATGGGCAAATGCGCTGATGAACGGCGATACCGACAATGAGGAGCTGATTGCTCTCATGTATATCGAGGGAGCGCATGGCACTCTCGATAAGGGAAATGTCGGAAAGGTGTTCGATGAACATCCGATGGCCTTTCTGACCCATCTGGCGCATCTTGCGTCAGCCTTTGGGTCGAACTATTAGAAGTCAGAGGCGTAATTCAAACTCCCTCCCCATTATGGGGAGGGACTAAGAAAGGAAAAGTATGAATATGAAAGAACTATTTACGTATTGCCTTGTGCAATTTATTGATGGCGGAGAACCGTTCGAGGCCATCATCAAGGCAAACGAAGAAGTCGTCCCAGAAGAGGACGACCTGATCTTCTTCTACGGCATGAGCCGAGAAGAACTGATTTCCGCCTGCAATGCGGAAAAAGTTTGTGAAGGGGAATGGATGGTGCTGGAAGTATTACATTCCGTTGCTTCACTCTAAACGAAAGGACGGAAAAACATGAAAGAAATGAAGATAGAAGCTGTTCTGCTTTTCATCCATGAGGATGCCGACAACGAATACGTGCCGTTCGCTTCGCTGAACGACGCGCAAGCCCGCATCGAGGAATATGTGGCAGACGGATACGACCCGGAATATCTGGGAGTGTATATTGAACACTCCCTCTGCAAAAAAAGAAAAGACGCTTTTTGGGCAGCCATCATGCCTCTCGGCGTACCCGCTGTATATGCGCTTTCGCCGGCGGTTGTTCTGCTCGCCACGAAACCTTAATTAACCAATCCCGCCGTCCTTGTGGCGGCGGGAACAATAGAACAATAGAGAGGTGCTTATATAGGCCATGAATTATCAAGAATATCAGCGCGGAGATTATGTGAAGATCTGTTCGCGCAAATCTATGTTCAACGGCGAGGTCGCCGTCGTCGTGTCCTACGGCAAGGGAACCTGGGGCAAAAACTTCATCCACGTGAGACTCTTGAACGGAAACAAGAACATCACGCTGGCGAGTTCTTCCATCACACCCTGTCGCATAGTCCTGAACGGCGGCAAATACTACGGCTTCACAGAGGACGAGTTGAAAGCCGCAAACCTTCTGACTCCGATCTGAGAGCCCAAAGAGATCATGAAATAGATCCAACAGAGAAATCCCGCCGTCCTTGTGGCGGCGGGCATCAAAGAAAGGAAAAATATGATGGAGATCATTCAAAAACGAAGAGTTTTCTCCTCGTGGGAGGAACTTAAAAAGCTGGCATACACTCCCAACCTGGGTAGTGTAATTCAGAGCGGGGACATGATCCCCGTCACCATGAAGAATGGTGAAGAAATTGTCCTTAAAGTCACTCGTGACGAAACAGGCAAGACTTTTTTCATCATGGATGCCTGTATGATGGACAGTCATTATATGAGTCCGTCGGATTTTAACAACGGCGGATGGGCAAACAGCGCACTGCGCAAATACCTCAATGCTGAGGTATTTGGGCTCCTGCCGGACGACCTTCAGGCCGTAATAGTCCCTACGACGATTGTCCAGATCGTGGGCGGTAAGCGCATTGAGAGTGAGGACAAGCTCTTTCTGCTGTCTAAAACTCAGGTGTTCGGCAGAAATGACTGGTCGGACAACGAGCCGCAGGACACGCAGCTTGACTGTTTCCAGCAGCCAAAAGACCGCATGAAGCTAAGTTGTGGCTCTGCGACCGCCTGGTGGCTACGCTCGCCATTGGCGTCGTCGTCTTCGTACTTCTGCTTTGTGACCAGCAGCGGCAGCGCGTACAACATCAACGCCTGCTACTCGTATGGCGTGTCGTGGGGCTTCTGTATCAACTAATCAACCAATCCCGCCGTCCTTGTGGCGGCGGGCATCAAAAAACAAGGAGGTTATCAAAAAATGTATGTTGTAAACAACGGAGAAATCTATTTTTCAAAGGAACTGACGGAGGAACAGAAAAAGGCTGTTCTTGATCTGTTCCATCCGTCTTCAAACCAAGTGTCCTTCTCCAATGGAAGGTTGCAGTTCGAGGAATACTACGGCGCAGACCTTGCTAATGATTTGAATGCCATTCTCGCATATTGCGAAGAATGGGGTGTCGCCGTCAGCGACAAGAGCTGCGTCAGTTACTTCGGTGACTACGATGGCTGTTATGTGATGAGAGACGGCTGTTTTGTTGATCTGGATCAGCAGGAAGTCGGAGTTTTTAACGCCTCTGACTTTGAGCTCAGGTCAGAACTGGCTCGTCGAGAAAGAAAGCTCTTCATTCCCGTAGACGGCACCCCTGGTTACTTCATTTCCATGTCCAGGGAGGAAGCAGAAGGCGCATATCGGTATATTCAGCGAGAAATGCTTTGTGATGACGCGCTCAAAACCATTCAGGAATGCTGCAAAAGCGACCCTGAATTCAGGAAGGCTTTTGAAGATCTTTGCGTCCGGTTGCACGGACACAAGCACCCTGCTGACAATATTCTCCGGCGGCGCAGCCCGGTAGTCGGACAATGCGTGATTCTGTTTGAAAAATACAGAGACGCGGAAGTGCCGGCAGCCGAGACGTGGAGAGTTGCCGCGGCAGAAGCGCTTGAAAATCTGAAAAGGGGGTAAAGAAATGGACACGAAAGAAGCCGCTCTGAATTGGATCGCCGAGTTAGCTCCTGGTGACGAAGTTATCCATAAAGGAGGCTGGAATAACAAACCGATCGGCGTTCTCCGGGTCACGAAAGTGACCCCTTCCGGAATCATCCGCACAGAAGAAAAACTGTCATTTCAGCAAGTGAGATGGTCAAGCCGCTTCTGGGTGAAGGGGATTGCCGACACGCAGGGCGAAATTGTTCCCTATGATGATACTCTCGCAAATGAAGCACGGGAGTATCAGGCTCGTATCGCTGCTGAAAACATGATGAAGGCCAAGCTCAACAAGGCAAAAACTCTTTGCTATGAGCTGGCCTACGGGAAGCGGCAGATGACTTTGACCCTCGCTGAGACCATCATTGCCGCCTGCGAAAAGGAGAGTGATTAAGAATGCTTTTTCATATTTCGAATCATGACGGAACCAGTGACTCCGTTGTAAATGCAAAGAGACATATTGCGCGGAACATCGCGGAATGTCTCACCGACAATCATCACGTACCTGTGGAGGAAGCGATCAACGCCGGCTCCTGGTGCGAGCTTGCCTGCGTCGGGGAAGTCTACGAAGGCAAGACCTTCAGAATCGAGGTGGATGATAGATGATCACCAAGAAGATGATCGCTCAGGGTCTGATGGCAGAAGTAATTCGTCTGGACATCGACTCGAACATGAAGTTCGGCATCGTCGCCCGGATCGGGGAGAACTGGTTCTACTTTGGCGGGATGACTGCCGAGGAATACGATGACGTGGACCAGTACCGCCAGGACATCCCGTTTGGGACCATCGTGGACGAAATCTATGATGTCCTCCACGAGTGGCAGACCGGCACCCACGAAGAATTTGTGGACGAAGCAGCCTACTATGAAAGCGTCCTCTCTTCCAAAAATCCCGCAACCCAGAATCGCCAGATCCAGGCATTCATGGACTACCTGCGGAAGACTTACTCTTTCGATGCTGTAACCCAGAATTTGGCAGAGACGATCACCCGATTTGCCATGTGTCAGGGAAGCGACGAGGAAGAAGTCAGAACCGCAAAAACCCTTCTGGAGCCTCTGAATCTGGAAGAAAGCGAGTTTGCCTTCTTCGGACAGGCATAACACAACAAAAAACGCCCGACAGATTTTTCTGTTGGGCGTTTTTGCTATTTTTACGGGCAACTATAGCCGTTTCCAGACTGCTCAACTGATTGGCAACTTCCTACTCGATTTGGCTTTCGGCAGCATCAATCGCTCTAACTGCGTCCGATAAGTCTTCCGGCATGACGTGAACGTAGGTGTTATAGGTAATAGAAATTGAGCTATGACCAAGCAAAGCCGATATAATCTTAATGTCCACCTTTTTTTGAAACAAGAAGGAAGCAAAAGTATGCCGCAAAGTATGGACGCCTGTCTGTTTCAATTTCAGATAAGAGAGAATGCTGTACCATGCTCGCTCGAAGCGGTCGGTCGGAACAGGCTCGCCTTTGGAAGAGCAGATGAATCTCTGACTGCGGAGAGCAACCGCCCTGCTTTCCATGCGCTCCAGCGCTGCCGTGGCCTCGGCATTCAGGGGGATGGTGCGCGAACTCGCCGCGCTTTTGCCTGTTCCCTGAACGATGTGCTTTCCTCCCGTCCGGTCGCCGTTTTTATCACGGATAAAGACGGGACGATCATTTTTGGAAATACGAATCGTCTTTGCGTCCCGGTCCCAATCGGAGAGTTCCAGCGCGAGGGCTTCAGACAGCCGCAGTCCCGTATTCAGGATGAGGATGAAGGCGTCGCCATACATCCGGACAGGTTCGCCGTTGCAATACGTTCTTTTGCATTCTGCTACGATCATGTCTGCTTCTTTTTGTGTGAACACCTCAATCGTCTTGGTGTTGAATTGGTCTTTTGCCAACATTTTCATGGTAGTCATAGGGTTTCGCGCTATCATCTGTTCATAAGCAGCGACATTCAAAGCGGATCGGAGGCAATCAAAGGCTTTCTTGATGGAAGAATAAGACAAACCTTTTTCTGTTTTCAGCTTCAAAAGCAGGGAAGTGATGTCCGCAGAAGAAAGACTTTCTAATTGAAGGAGACCAATGTAAGGAATGATGTTTGATTTCAAAGTTGTTTCGATGCGGTCATAAGACGGATTCTTGATTCTGCCGTACTTATAGGTTTTCATCCAGTAGATAAGAAAGCGCTCCACAGTCATTCTGGAATTCACGCCAAGAGAAGACTTTTTATAATCCGAGATTTTCTGTTTCACTTCGGTTTTCGTACTCCCGCTGAAAAAGATGATTCTTGGCGAACCATCTGCGTTAGATCCGTTGCGAAGTCTCCCATAGAAACGATTGCCTCGTTGATAGATATATCCGTCGCCTTTTTTTCGGGTTTTCTGCTGTTTCTGAGGCGTCTGTTTTGGTTTATCTTTCGTATCAATTATGTCCATTTTGCTTACCTCCAGGCTTGATTGAATAATTATACAATAAGCATTCATCAAAATTGCGAAGTATTTTTTTCGTATTATTTGTCACCCATTTTGTCACCCATTTTTGAAACTCGATAACACGAAATAACACATAACACGATATAAGAATGGCTTGATTCTGATTTTACAACACAATTTTGCGGAAGTAAAGTGGTAATAATGACCAAAACAGTAGCAAGTAATTTGTTGATAGTGCAATAAAGAATAAGAAAAAAGGTTACTGTGAAGACACAGTAACCTTTTTAAGATGGCTCCTCCTGTCTGACTCGAACAGACGACACACGGATTAACAGTCCGTCGCTCTACCGACTGAGCTAAGGAGGAATATGAGTGTTGGCGTTATCTATTTTCACATGCAGTCACCCGCATACTATCGTCGACGAACCT